>WBZU01000014.1_pt1 | contig 278976 bp, 281 predicted proteins | sample 5204311 | NCBI WGS metagenome assembly WBZU01 (sample SAMN12344359, study PRJNA552823) | activated sludge metagenome | biome: Activated sludge suspended growth; feature: Nitrification reactor; material: Wastewater; isolation source: activated sludge from nitrification reactor of wastewater...
ACAACCCCTCCGCCCGATACAGCCGGCGAATCTCCGCCCAATCCTCCACAGTGATCACTCTCCAAACATTGAAGGGTGCTCACTTTTCGACCGGAACTACCTGCTCACTTTTCGACCGGAGCCGACACGTCTCGATCAGACGGGGGAGTTTTTCATTTCGCCGACCGAGCCCAAGAGTGCGCCGACCGAGCCCAGAATTGCGCCGACCGAGCCCAGAATTGCGCCGACCGAGCCCAGAATTGCGCCGACCGATCCGTATCGAGACCCCGAGGCAGCCTCCCGGAGGGCGTCGTTTCGAGACCTCGTAACGACATGCGATCCAACAACCTCGGGCGCTTGGCTATTGCGCACTTCCTGCGTCACCACCGTCGGCGTTGTTACCGGCACTGCTCATCTGAACTGTCCTGGGCGCGTTGGCATTTCGACTCACCAGGGTCTCGATACACTCCGCTCGTTCCTCGCGGAGCACTCGACCATCGCTAATGGGCTCGTTCGACGTCCGATAGGGCTCGTTCGGTGCCGGATTGGGCTCGGTGGGCGTCGGATTGGGCTCGCTCGGCGGATTGCTTGCTAGCGGAGGAAGGGCGTTGCGGACTCGGCGAGGTGCAACAGCCACTGCGGGGCGATGCCGAAGCCGAGGGTGACGATGGCGCACACGGCGATCGGGAGCGTGGTGGCCAGGCTCGGCTGGCGGACCTCGACGGCGGGAGTGTCGTCGTCGGCGTCGGTGAAGAACATCGCGACGATCACCCGCAGGTAGAAGTAGGCGGCCACCGCGCTGGCCAGGACGCCGACGATCACCAGCCCCCACGCGCCCGACGAGCCTGCCGCGGCGAACACGACGAACTTGGCCACGAATCCGGTCGTCAGCGGGATGCCCGCAAACGCCAATAGGAACAGGGCGAACAACGCGCCGACCAACGGCCGACGCCGACCCAGGCCGGCCCACGACTCGAAACCGGTCGCCTCGCGGCCGACGCCGTCACGGACCACCGACAGCAGGGCGAAGCCGCCGAACGCGGAGAACGCATACGTTGCGAGATAGAACAGGACCGCGGCCAACCCCGCTTCACTCAGCGCGATGACGCCGAGCAGGAGGAATCCGGCGTGCACCATCGACGAGTAGGCGAACATGCGCTTGATGTCGTCCTGGCTGACCGCCATGAGCGTCGCGATCACCATGGTCGCGATGGCCACCACCCACAGCGCGGGGCGCCAGTAGTCGGCCAGCGAGTCGAACGTCACGTAGAACACGCGCGCCAGGGCGACGAACGCCGCCACCTTCGTCGCCGACGCCATGAACGCGGTGACCGGCGTCGGGGCGCCCTGGTAGACGTCGGGCACCCAGGAGCCGAACGGCACGGCACCGATCTTGAACAGCAACCCGACGGCCAGCAGCGCCAGGCCGATGACGCCCAGCGTCGTATCACCCGCGCTGGCCAACGACTTGCCCGCCCCGGCGAGCGACAGCGTGCCCGTGGCCCCATAGATGAACGAAGCGCCGAAGAGGAAGAACGCTGACGCGAACGCGCCGAGCAGGAAGTACTTGAGTGCCGCCTCCTGCGACAGCAAGCGCCGACGGCGAGCCAGCCCGCACAGGATGTAGAGCGGCAGCGAGAAGACCTCCAGCGCGATGAACATCGTCAGCAGGTCACCCGACGCGCCGAACAGCATCATGCCGCCGGTCGCGAAGAGTGTCAGCGGGAACACCTCGGTGGTCAGCGAGCCAGCACGCCCGGCGACCAGCTCGGCGTCGGAACCCGGGACGGTCGAGGCGGCCGGGGTGAAAGGGTCGGCGACGAGGTCGGCGTCACCGCCGACCGCCGACGTGGGGACCGACGACGCGAGGGCGACCGGCGCCCACACGTTGTCGAGGCGGCGCTCACTGCAGATCAGCACGGTGAGCACCGCGACGACGACGATCACGCCCTGGGAGAACAGCGTCGGGCCGTCGAGGACGACGGCGCCGCTCATCGTCGTCCGGTCGTTCCCGCTGGCGGCGAGTGCGACCACGGCGACCAGTGCCGCGACGAGTCCGATCAACGCCAGCACCAGTTGGGTGCGTGACCGCCAGCGCTGGGGCACGAACGCTTCGACGAGGACTGCGACCACCGCGGCGCCCAACACGATGAGCATTGGCGATAGGGCCCGGTAGTCGATGCTCGGCGCGACCATCGTCGCGGCCAGGTTGACAGTGGTCACCGGTGTCCTCCCTGCTCGCCGTGCGGTGGTTCGTGTGCGGGAGCCTCATGCATCGGCCCCGAGTGCCGCGGGGCGTGGGGCGGCGGCATGACCGACACCGAGGTGAGTGTGTGATTGACCGCCGGGTTGATCACGTCCAGCGCCGGGCGCGGCCAGAAGCCCAGGATCAACAGGGCCGCGAGGAGCGGGAACAGCACGAGGCGTTCCCGACCACCGAGGTCGGTGATGCCCTTGACCCCGTCCGTGACGGGGCCGCCCATCATCCGCTGGTAGGTCCACAGGATGTAGATCGCCGAGCCGACGAGCGCGACCGTCGCCACGACTGCGGCGGCTGGGTAACGCCCGAAGCTGCCGACCATCACCAGGAATTCGGAGACGAACGGTGCCAGGCCGGGCAGCGAAATCGTGGCCAGGCCCGAGATCAGGAAGACCGCAGACAGCACCGGCGCCACCTTCTGGACGCCGCCGTAGTCGGCGATGAGCCGCGAGCCGCGACGGCTGGTGAGGAACCCGGCCACCAGGAACAGCGCGGCAGTGGAGATGCCGTGGTTGACCATGTACAGCGCCGCACCGGCCTGCGACTGCGGCGACAGCGCGAAGACGCCGAGCACGATGAACCCGAAGTGGGAGATCGACGTGTAGGCGATCAGCCGCATCACGTCGGTCTGCGCGATCGCCAGGATCAGGCCGTAAACGATGGACACGACAGCCAGCGCGCTCATCCACGGCGCGAACTCCTTGGCGGTGTCGCCGAACAGTTCGATGACGAAGCGCAGCATCGCGAACGTGCCGACCTTGTCCATCACCGCCATCATCAACACACCGGTCGACGGCGTGCCCGCGACGGCGGCATCGGGCAACCACGCGTGTAGCGGCCACACCGGCGCCTTCACGGCGAACGCGAAGAGGAACGCTCCGCAGATCGCGATACCGGCCGTGCCACTGACGTCGATCTTCCCGTCGGCGATCGCCTTGGTGATCTCGACGAGTCCGAAGCTGCCATGACCGTCGACACCGATCTTCGCGCGTGCCGTCAGCACGTACAGGCCGATGACGCCGGCGAGCATGATGAGACCGCCGAAGAGGTTGTACAGCAAGAACTTCAGGGCTGCGCGGGCGCGCACTGCCGGGTCGAGCTGACCCCATCCGCCGATGAGGAAGTACATCGGGATGAGCATCGCCTCGAACACGATGTAGAAGAGCAGGATGTCGGTGGCGACGAAGCTCAGCAGCACCATCGCCTGTACGGCCAGGGTGAGCGCGACGTAGATCGACGGGTCGGCACCGCCGTCGTCAGAGTCGCCGTCGGGGTCCGCACCGGTGCGCCGCCAGCCCGCCAGCAACAACAGCGGCAGGAGTGCCGTGGTCAGCAGTACCAGGACCAGCCCGATGCCGTCGAGACCGAGTTCGTAGCGCGCCCCGATCGCCGGGATCCAACTATGTGACTCGGTGAGGTCGAAGCGAGACGCGGTGTGGGCGTCGAACGTGACGGCCATCGCGATGGACCAGCCGAGTACCGCCACTGACACCACGAGGCCGATCTGCTGCGCCAGGCGCGCGCGGGCGGGCCCGGCCGGCAGCAGCGCGACGGCGATCGCGCCGACGGCGGGCGCGAGCCACAGGACGGTCAACCAGGGCACCGAGGTCATAGCGCCACCGCCAGCGTGATCGCGGCGACGACGACGGCGCCGGAGAGGATGGACAACGCGTACGAGCGCACATATCCGTTCTGTGTTCGCCGCAGCAGTGCCGAACCGCCGCCGACGCCGTGTGCGACACCGGCTTCCGCGCCGGCGAATCCGCGGTCCTCGACGACGCGCAGCGCGGCGGTCAGCTGCTGGCCGGGCACCATCAGCGCGAGCTCGTTGAACCGGTCGCCGTAGAGGTCGGCGCGGGCGGCACGCGTCAGGGGCGAACCCTCCGGCGCGGTCCGCGGCACCTCGTGGCGGTACCGGCGCCACGCAACGGCCATGCCGACTACGACGACCAGCAGGACGCCGAGACTGATCAGCCACGCCGGTACCGGCAGCTCGTGGTGCGCCTCGCCGGTGAGGGGGGAGAGCCAATGGGCCAAGCGGCCGCCGACGATGAACAGCGCGCCCGAGGCAACGGATCCGACGGCCAGGATGATCATCGGCACCGTCATCGTCGGAGGTGCTTCATGGGGATGAGAGTTGGGTTCCCACCGGGGCTCACCGAAGAAGGTCAGCAGCATGACGCGGGTCATGTAGAACGCGGTGAGGCCCGCGCCGATGACAGTCACGATTCCCAGCACCGGGCCGCGGATTCCGCCGGCGCCGAACGCGGCCTCGATGATGTGGTCCTTGGTGAAGAACCCCGCGAGCGGCGGGATCCCGATGATCGCGAGGTAGCCCAACCCGAACGTCGCGAACGTGATGGGCAGCGCCTTGCGCAGACCGCCGTAGCGGCGCATGTCGGTCTCGTCGTTCATTGCGTGCATGACTGAACCGGATCCGAGGAACAGGCCCGCCTTGAAGAACCCGTGGGCCAGCAGGTGCGCGATGGCGAACACGTAGCCGGCGGGCCCGAGTCCGGCGGCCAGCACCATGTAGCCGATCTGGCTCATCGTCGACGCGGCGAGCGCCTTCTTGATGTCGTCTTTCGCGCAGCCGATGATCGCGCCGAACAGCAGCGTCACGGCGCCGACGATGACGACGACGGTCTGGGCCGTCGGAGCGTGGTCGAAGACCGGGCCCGACCGGACGATGAGGTAGACGCCCGCGGTGACCATCGTCGCGGCGTGGATGAGCGCCGACACCGGCGTCGGGCCCTCCATGGCGTCGCCGAGCCACGACTGCAGCGGGACCTGCGCGGACTTCGCGCACGCCGCCAGCAGCAGCATCAGGCCCAATGCGGTCAGGGTGGATTCCGCGGCCGTCGATGATGCCGCCAGGACGTCGGAGACGCGGAAGGAGCCGATGTTGGTGAAGATGATCATCAGCGCGATGACAAAGCCCATGTCGCCGACGCGGTTGACGACGAACGCCTTCTTCGCCGCGGTCGCCGCGGACTTCTTGTACTGCCAGAAACCGATGAGCAGGTACGACGCCAAGCCCACGCCCTCCCAGCCGGCGTACATCAGCACATAGTTGTCGGCCAGCACCAGCACGAGCATTGCCGCGACGAACAGGTTCAAGTAGGAGAAGAACCGTCGACGGTCGGGGTCGTGGGCCATGTAGCCGATCGAGTAGACGTGGATCAAGAATCCGACGCCGGTGATCAGCAGGGCGAAGCACACCGAGAGCTGGTCCAGGTGCAGGGCGGCGTCGACCTGCAGGCTGTCGACCGGGATCCATGAATACAGGATCGAGGTGATCGGCCGGTCCGCGGCATCACGCCCCAGCATCGCCCACCACAGTCCGACGGTGAGCACGAAGGACGCACCGACCAGCGCGGTGCTCAGCAAGTGCCCCCAGCGGTCGCTGCGCCGTCCGGCGAGCAGGGTGATGGCCGCTCCGGCCGCGGGCAGTGCGGGGACCAGGCCCAGCAGTTGCACAGACGTGTTTGCCATCAGCGCCTCACCGCGCCAGGAGGTTCGCGTCGTCGACCGACGCCGAGCGCCTGGTCCGGTAGATGGTCATGATGATGGCCAGCCCGACGACGACCTCGGCCGCGGCCACCACCATGGTGAAGAACGCGATGGTCTGCCCGTCGAGGGTGCCGTGCATGCGGGCGAACGTCACGAACGACAGGTTCGCGGCGTTGAGCATCAGTTCGACGCACATGAACACGACGATCGCGTTGCGCCGCAGCAGGACTCCGGCCGCGCCGATCGTGAACAGCAGGGCGGCGACGTAGAGGTAGTTGGCGGGGTTCACCGGTCCACCTCCGTCGCGTCGTCGATCGTGACATCGACCCCGTCGTCGATCGCGGTGTCGCGGGCTGCGTCGTTGTGTAGTCCACCGCCGAGCGCGCGGTTCACCGACAGCGCCGACGGTGAGCCGTCGGGCAGGCGCGCGGGCACGTCGACGGCGTTGTGGCGGGCGAACACGCCCGAGGCGGGTAGCGGCGTCGGCGGGACCGGGGAGTCGGGCGAGAAGCGGGCGATGGACAGTTCTCTCTGGCTCGGCCGTTTGGTCGACGACGGCCGGTGGGCGAGCACCATCGCACCGAGCGTCGCGGTGATCAGCAGGGCGCCGGTCAGTTCGAACGCCCACAGGTATTTGCCGAAGATCAACTGGGCGAGTTCGACGATGGCCGCGTTGCCGCCGGTGCCGGGATCGAATCCGACGAACGCGGCGATCGTGGCGTGGGCGATGCCCGCGATCAGCAGGGCGCCGAACCCGAGGCCCAGGCCGACGGCGACGATCCGTTGCCCGCGGATCGTCTCCACCAGGGAATCGGCGGAGTCGACGCCGATCAGCATGATGACGAACAGGAACAGCATCATCACCGCGCCGGTGTAGACGACGATCTGCACGACCCCCAGGAACAGTGCGCCCTGCGCGATGTAGAACACCGCGAGGATCAGCATCGTCATCGCGAGGAACAGCGCTGAGTACACCGCTTTCGGGGAGCACACCACGCCGAGCGCACCGAGCACCACGACCACGCCCAGCACCCAGAACTGCACCGACTCGCCGGTGGAGGTACGGGACAACTCTGCGACGAACTCGATGCTCGTCGCATTCATCGCATCGATCATCGCGGTGGCTCCGCGGCCTGCGACTGTGCCGCCGACTCCGCCGTCGTCGCCGCGCGTCCGGCGCGCCCGAGGTAGTAGTCGACGCCGCGTGCCGGTTTCTGCTGCGGCGTCGGCTCGGCACCGGGCGGGGGTGGTGCGAGCAGACGGTCCTTCTCGTAAATGAGGTCGGCGCGATTGTCGTCGGCGAGTTCGAACTCGTTGGTCATCGTCAGCGCGCGCGTCGGGCAGGCCTCGATACACAGCCCGCACCCGATGCAGCGCAGGTAGTTGATCTGGTAGACGCGTCCGTAGCGCTCACCGGGCGAATAGCGCTCGTCGTCGGAGTTGGGCGCGCCTTCGACGAAGATCGCGTCCGCCGGGCACGCCCATGCGCACAACTCGCAGCCGATGCACTTCTCCAGCCCGTCGTCGTACCGGTTGAGTTGGTGGCGGCCGTGGTAGCGCGGTGCGATCGGAGCGGGCTCCTCCGGGTACTGCTGGGTGATCGGCTCGCGGAACATGCCGCCCAACATCACGCCGAAACCGGCGATCGGTTTGCCGAAGTCAGGCATTGGTCACCTCCGGGGTGCGGGCTGACGTGCGCGTGCCGGCGCCCGAAGGCAGCGGTGGCACGGGGAAGGCGGTACCGAGGGGCTTGGCCGTCGGTGGCGCGGTGGCCTCGGCGGGCGCCCGCATCGCGATGACGATTCCGCCGATCAGCGCGACGGCGGTGAGCACGCCGGTCGCGATGAGGACCAGGGTGCGGGTGGTATCCGAGGAGTTCAGGGTCAGCGCCCGGATCAGCGCGACGATCATCACCCAGGTGAGCGACGAGGGGATCAGCACCCGCCAGCCCAGTCCCATGAACTGGTCGTAGCGCAGGCGCGGCAGGGTGGTGCGCAGCCAGATGAAGACGAACATGAAGACCCACACCTTGGCCGTGAACCACAGCACCGGCACCCACCCCGAGTTCGCGCCGGGTATCAGGCTCAACGGCCACGGCGCCATCCAGCCGCCGAGGAACAGAGTAGTCGCCAGCGCCGCCACCGTCGTCATGTTGACGTACTCGGCGAGCATGAACATCGCGAACTTCAACGACGAGTACTCGGTGTGGAAGCCGCCGACCAATTCACCCTCTGCCTCGGGCAGGTCAAAGGGTGCGCGGTTGGTCTCGCCGACCATGGAGATCGCGTAGATGATGAACGACGGCAACAGCAGCAGGATGAACCAGTGCCGGTGTTGGCTGGCGATGATCTCCGACGTCGACATGGTCGCCGAGAGCAGGAACACCGCGGCGAAGCACAGGCCCATCGCGATCTCGTAGGAGATGACCTGGGCGGTGGAGCGCAGGCCGCCCAGCAGGGGGTAGGTGCTGCCCGACGACCAGCCGGCCAGCACGATGCCGTACACGCCGATCGAGGTGATGGCGAGGATGTACAGCACCGCGACGGGCAAGTCGGTGAGTTGCAGCGGCGTGTGGTGGCCGAAGATCGACACCGACGGACCCAACGGGATGACCGCGAAGGCGGTGAACGCCGGGATGACGGCAATGATCGGGGCGAGCAGGTAGATCGGCTTGTCGACGCCGGCGGGGATCAGGCCTTCTTTGAGGGCCAGCTTTACCCCGTCGGCGAGGCTTTGCAGTGCGCCGCGAGGGCCCACGCGGTTGGGACCGAGGCGGCGCTGCATGCGGGCCATGATCTTGCGCTCGGCCAGGATCGCGACGAGCACGGTCAGCACCAGGAACAGGAAGATCGCGACGGCCTTGCCGACGACGATCCACCACGTGTCGTGACCGAAGGAGGCCAGGGTCGGGAAGTTGATCATGCCGGGCCCCCTTCGGTGGCGGTGCCGAGATCGTCGTCGCCGACCAGTGCGACCACGTCGCCCGCGCGGGCGCCCAGCTGCGTGTAGACCTGCGAACCGGGGGAGTTCAGCGGCAGCCAGACGATGCCGTCGGGCATATCCGTGACGACCAGTGGCAGCGTCACCGAGCCGGTCGGGCCGGTCACCGTCAGCGGCTCGCCGTCGGCGGCACCGGCTTGTGTGGCGGTGGCGGCTGAGCAGCGGACGACCGCGGCGTGTGCAGTGGCCGCGAGGTTCGGCTCGCCGTCCTGCAGTCGGCCCCGGTCGAGCAGCAGCCGCCAGCTCGCCAACAGGGCGTGACCGGTGTTGGGCACCACCGGGGCTGGACGCGTCACGCCGGGCAGATCGGCACGTTTGCCCGTCCACGCACCCATCTCCTGCAGCTGCGCGTGGATCTCGTCGGTGGTGTCGCAACCCAGCGCGGTACCCGCCTCGGCGGCGATCGCAGCGAGGACCCGGTGATCCGAGAGCCTCCCGCCCGAGTCGACCGACGGGGTGAACCACCGCGGTCGGCCCTCCCAGTCGACGAAGATGCCGGACTTCTCGGCGACCGCGGCCACCGGGAACACGACGTCGGCGTGCTCGGTGACGGTGCTGGGGCGCTGCTCGAGGCTGACGACGAAGGTCGCGCGCTCCAGTGCGGTGAGCGCGCGCTGCGCGTCGGGGAGATCCTCGACCTCGATACCACCGACGACGAGTGCATCGAGTCGTCCGCCGATGACCGCGTCGAGGATGGCCGGGGTGGCACGGCCGGGTTCGGCGGGGAGTTCTGCACCGTCCCAGGCGGCGGCGATCTCGGCGCGCGCGGCCTCGTCGGCGACGGGACGCCCACCGGGCAGTAGGTTGGGCAGGGCACCGACGTCGGCGGCGCCGCGTTCGCCGGCGCGGCGCGGCACCCAGGCCAGGCGGGCGCCGGTGTGCTCGGCGACGGTGGCCGCGACGGTCAGTGCTCCCGGGCTGCCCGCCAGCCGCTCACCGACGAGCAGGATGGCACCGGGCGTGGCGAGGAGCTGTTGGGTCTGCGTGTTGGCGAGCACGTCGGCTTCGGCACCGGGTGCGCAGTCGATGCGCGTGCCACTGAGTTTCGTCAGCCCCCGCGAGGACCAGGGCGCGATCGAGTGCACCTTCGTCGTCCCTGCGCGGACCGCCTTGCGCAGGCGCAGGAAGATCATCGGCGATTCTTCCTCCGGCTCGAGTCCGGCCAGGAGGACGACGGGTGCGTGCTCGAGGTCGTCGTAGGCCACCGGCATCCCGGCGCCGGCGACCTGGTGGGCCAGGAATGCCGTCTCCTCGTCGCTGCAAGCACGGGCACGGAAGTCGACGTCGTTGGTGCCCAGTACGACCCGTGCGAACTTGGCGTAGGCGTAGGCGTCCTCGACGGTGGCACGACCCCCGACCAGCACCCCGGCGCGGGTATCGGCGAGTCCAGCGGCGGCGACGGCCAGCGCGTGCGGCCAAGAGGCGGGCTGCAAGGTACCGGAGGAGTCCCGGACAAGTGGCGTTGTGAGGCGGTCTGGGAGTGCCGCGTAGGCGAAGGCCCACCGGCCCTTGTCGCAGTTCCACTCCTCGTTGACGGCCGGGTCGTCGCCGGCGAGGCGGCGCAACACCTTGTTGCGCCGCTGGTCGGTGCGCTGTGCACAGCCGCCGGCGCAGTGCTCGCAGGCACTCGGTGTCGAAGCGAGGTCGAAGGGGCGGGCACGGAAGCGGTAGGTCGAATTGGTCAGCGCGCCGACCGGGCAGATCTGCACCGTGTTGCCGGAGAAGTACGAGTCGAACGGGTCGTCCTCATAGATGCTCACCTGCTGCAGCGCGCCGCGGTCGCCGAGGTCGATCAGCGGATCGCCGGCGATCTCGTCGGAAAAGCGGGTGCAACGGGCGCACAGGACACAGCGCTCGCGGTCGAGCAGCACCTCGGCCGACAGTGCCACGGGTTTCGTGTAGCGGCGCTTCTCCCCGTCGAACCGGGAGTCGGGGCGCCCGGCGGTCATCGCCTGGTTCTGCAGCGGGCACTCGCCGCCCTTGTCGCAGGTCGGGCAGTCCAGCGGGTGGTTGATGAGGAGTAGCTCCATCACGCCGTTCTGGGCGCGCGCGGCGCCCTCCGAAGTGGCCTGTGTGCGGACCACCATGTCGTCGGATACGACGGTCGTGCACGAGGCCATCGGCTTGCGTTGGCCTTCGACGTCGACGAGGCACTGCCGGCACGCGCCGACCGGCGCGAGCAACGGGTGGTCGCAGAAGCGGGGGATCTCGATGCCCATCATCTCCGCGGCGCGGATCACCAGTGTGCCCTTGGGCACGGTGATCGACTGCCCGTCGATCGTGAGGGTGACCAGGTCCGTCTCGACCGTCGTCATTGCGCACCCCCGTAGGTCACCGACGCGGCCGGATCGAACGGGCAGTGCCCCAGGCGCGCGTGTTCGAGGTATTCGTCGCGGAACAGCGCCAACGACGAGGTGATCGGTGCTCCGGCGGCGTCGCCGAGGGCGCAGAATGCCTTTCCGACGATGCTGTCGGTGATGTCGAGGAGTTTGTCGAGATCGCCGTCGTCGCCCTGCCCGGCCTCCAGGCGCTCCATGAGCTGCACCAGCCAGTAGGTGCCCTCGCGGCACGGGGTGCACTTGCCGCACGACTCGTGCTTGTAGAACTCGCTCCACCGCAGGACCGCGCGGACGACGCACGTCGTTTCGTCGAAGATCTGCAGCGCTTTGGTGCCCAGCATCGACCCGGCGCCCGCGACGCCCTCGTAGTCCAGTGGCACGTCGAGGTGATCGGCGGTGAACAGCGGAGTCGACGATCCGCCGGGCGTCCAGAACTTCAACTGGTGGCCTTCGCGCACGCCGCCGGCCAGATCGAGGAGTTCGCGCAGGGTGATGCCCAGCGGCGCTTCGTACTGCCCAGGATTGGCGACGTGGCCCGAGAGTGAGTACATCGTGAACCCGGGCGACTTCTCGGTGCCGAACTGGCGGAACCAGTCGGCACTGTTGCGCAGGATCGCCGGGACACTGGCGATTGACTCCACGTTGTTAACGACGGTCGGGCTGGCATACAGTCCGGCGACGGCCGGGAACGGCGGGCGCAGGCGGGGCTGGCCGCGGCGGCCTTCGAGGGAGTCGAGCAGCGCCGTCTCCTCGCCGCAGATATACGCGCCGGCGCCGGCGTGGACGACGAGTTCCAAGTCGTAGCCGGAGCCGAGGATGTTGGTGCCGAGCAGACCTGCGTCGTAGGCCTCCGCAACGGCGTCGCGCAGCCGCGCGATGACCGAGGCGACCTCGCCGCGTATGTAGATGAACGCGTTGCGGGCGCGGATGGCGTAGCTCGCGATGATCATGCCCTCGATCAGCGCGTGCGGTGAGGCGAGCATCAACGGCATGTCTTTGCAGGTGCCGGGCTCGGACTCGTCGGCATTGACGACGAGGTAGTGCGGCTTGCCGTAGCCGGGTTCACCAGGCCCGGGTTGCGGGATGAACGACCACTTCATCCCGACGGGGAAGCCTGCGCCGCCACGGCCCCGCAGGCCGGAGTCCTTGACGATGCCGATGACCTCGTCGGGCGTCAGGTCCAGCGCGGCCTTCAGCCCGTGGTAGCCGTTGCCGCGCAGGTAGTTGGCCAACGACCACGACTCCGGCTGCGCCCAATCCCGGCTCAGGACGGGGACTGTCGCGGCCTCGACGGTGCGCTCGACGAGTTCCGCGGGCTTCACATCGTCGGTCTCGGGCGCCGGTTTTGTATCGGCGCCGGCTAACAGGCGCGAGACCTTCTTGAAGGAGCACAGCGTCGGGACGCCGCGGCTCGGTGCGACCTCGACGCCGGCGCGCAGGTCGTCGACGAGTTCGACGGTGCTCTGCGGCGACTGGTCGTCGAAGAACTCCCAGTTGACCATCACGACGGGCGCGAAGTCGCACGCGGCGTTGCATTCGACGTGCTCGAGGGTGATCCGGCCGTCGGCGGTCGTCTCGCCCGGTGCGATGCCCAGGTGCTCGCTCAGCGTCGCGAGGATCTCATCACCGCCCATCACCGCGCACGTCGTGTTGGTGCACACGCCGACGAGGTATTCGCCGGTCGGGGAGAGTCGGTACATCGAGTAGAACGTGGCGACCGCAGCAACCTGCGCCCGCGACAACCCCAATTGCGTTGCGCAGAAACCGATTCCGGCCTTGGTGAGGTAGCCGTCGTGCGACTGGACCAGGTGCAGCAGCGGCAGCAGAGCCGAGCGCGACTCGGGGTAGCGGGCGATGATCGGCGCTGCGTCGGCGGCCAGCGCCGCGGCGACGTCGGCCGGATAGTCCGACGGGCCGTCGAAGGTGATCGGCGGATGCGGCGCGTCGGGAAGGTGGCCGGGCAATCCGAGTTCGACGGGGATCGGCGCTCCCACGCGTGTCCCGGGATCGGGGTTGAGCTCGGTGGTCATCGGTCCACGCCTCCCATCACCGGGTCGATGCTGGCGACCGCGGTGATCACGTCGGCGACCATGCCGCCCTCGCACATCGCGGCCACCGCCTGCAGATTCGTGAACGACGGATCACGGAAGTGCACCCGGTAGGGTCGCGTGCCGCCGTCGGACACCATATGGACGCCGAGCTCGCCGCGGGGCGACTCGATGGCCGTGTAGCACTGCCCGGCCGGGACGCGGAAGCCCTCGGTGACGAGCTTGAAGTGGTGGATCAGCGACTCCATCGACTGGCCCATGATCTTGGCGATGTGCTCGGGCGAGTTGCCTAGGCCGTCGGGGCCCAATTGCAGGTCGGCCGGCCAACCGAGCTTCTGGTCGTCGACGGTGATCGGGCCCGGCTTGGCCAACCGCTCGACGCACTGCCGCGCGATCCGCAGCGACTGGTGCATCTCGGCAACGCGGATGAGGTACCGGCCGTAGGAGTCGCAGGTGTCGACGGTCGGGACGTCAAACTCGTAGGTCTCGTAGCCGCAGTACGGCGCTGACCGTCGGAGGTCGTGCGGCAGCCCCGTCGAGCGCAGGCACGGCCCGGTGACGCCCAGGGCCATGCAACCGGCCAGGTCGAGGTAGCCGACGCCCTGCGTGCGCGCCTTCCAGATGTAGTTGTCGGTGAGCAGTGCCTCGACCTCGCCCAGTTGGTCGGGCAGCTCGTCGAGGAGGCTGATGATCATCTCGAGCGAGCCGTCGGGGAGGTCTTGCGCGACGCCGCCGGGACGGATGTAGGCGTGGTTCATCCGCAGTCCGGTGATCTGCTCGAACACCGTGAGGATGGACTCGCGCGTGGCGAAGCCGAGGAACATCGGCGACATCGCGCCGAGCTCCAGGCCGCCGGTGGCCAGGGCCACCAGGTGCGACGAGATGCGGTTGAGCTCCATCAACATGACGCGGATCGTGTTGGCGCGCTCGGGGATCTCGTCGGTGATTCCCAAGAGCTTCTCGACGCCGAGGCAGTAGGCGACCTCGTTGTGGAACGGTGCCAGGTAGTCCATGCGCGTCACGAAGGTGACGCCCTGGGTCCATGTGCGGTATTCGAGGTTCTTCTCGATCCCGGTGTGCAGGTAGCCGATGCCGCAGCGCGCTTCGGTGACCGTCTCACCGTCGATCTCCAGGATCAGGCGCAGCACGCCGTGGGTCGACGGGTGCTGCGGACCCATGTTGACGACGATCCGCTCCTCGCCGGGCTGGGCGGCGGCGCGCTCGCGGACGGCGGCGACAACCTCGTCCCAATCGCGGCCGGACACTCCGATGGTGGTCATCAGTGGTAGGACCTCCGCCGATCGGGGGGTGCGACGGTGGCTCCCTTGTATTCGACGGGCACGCCACCGAGCGGGTAGTCCTTGCGCTGCGGGTGGCCCTCCCAATCGTCGGGCATCTCGATGCGGGTCAGCGCGTGATGACCGTCGAAGATGATCCCGAAGAAGTCGTAGGTCTCCCGCTCGTGCCAGTCGTTGGTCGGGTAGACGCGGCAGAGGCTGGGGATGTGCGGGTCGGAATCGGGGGCGCAGACTTCCAGCCGGACGACGCGGTTGTGCGTGATCGACTGCAACGGGTAGACCGCGTGCAATTCGCGGCCGGCGTCGTCGGGGTAGTGGACGCCGCTGACACCGCGGCACAGCTCGAACCGCAGTTCCGGCACGTCGCGCAGGACCCCGGCGACGACCGGCAGGTAGTCGCGGACGACGAACACGGTGAGCTCGCCGACGTGGACTTGGGCCTTCTCGATCGCGGCGTCGGGGTTGACGCCGTGCTCGGCGAGCGCGGTGCGCAGGGTGGCCAACAGGTCGTCGAAGTAGCCGCCGTACGGGGGTGCGGTGATGCCGCCGAGTTCGACGGTCCGCACCAGGCGCCCGTAACCGGAGGTGTCGCCGCTGCCCTGCGGGCCGAAGAGTCCGGTGCGGGTGGACAGGGTCTCCGGTTGCGCGTCGGGTTGGCGCTGCAGATCGCTCATCGCAGCAGCCCCTTGAGCTCGATCGTCGGGCGCGATGCCAGCGCGGCCTGCTCGGCGGCGGCGATCGCCTCGCCGCGGTTCACGCCCAGCGGCATGTCCTGGATCTTGGCGTGAAGCGTGAGGATGGCGTTGAGGAGCATCTCCGGGCGCGGCGGGCAGCCGGGGAGGTAGATGTCGACGGGGACGACGTGGTCGACGCCCTGCACGATCGCGTAGTTGTTGAACATGCCGCCCGACGATGCGCACACGCCCATGGCGAGCACCCACTTCGGTTCGGCCATCTGGTCGTAGATTTGGCGCAGCACCGGGGCCATCTTCTGGCTGACCCGGCCCGCGACGATCATCAGATCGGCCTGGCGCGGCGAGGCGCGGAACGCCTCCATGCCGAAGCGGGCGAGGTCGTAGCGCCCGCCCGTCGTCGCCATCATCTCGATCGCGCAGCACGCCAGGCCGAACGTCGCCGGCCACAGCGATCCCTTGCGGAAGTAGCCGGCGAGACCCTCGACGGTGCTCAGCAGGAACCCACTGGGGACCTGTTCTTCGATACCCATGCAATCAGTCCCAACTCAGTCCGCCGCGGCGCCATTCGTAGGCGTACGCGACGGACACGTTGACGATGAACAGGGTCATGGCGATCAGTCCGAACCAGCCGAGCGCGTCGAACGCGACGGCCCACGGGTAGAGGAACACGATCTCGATGTCGAAGATGATGAAAAGCATCGCGGTGAGGTAGTACTTCACCGGAATCCGTTGCACCGCACGGTCTTGCGGCAACGGCTCGATGCCGCACTCATAGGCGTCGAGCTTCGCGCGATTGGCGCGCTTGGGCCCGACGAAGGTCGCGATGCCGACCGAGACGATGGCAAATGCGGCCGCGACCGCGCCGAGCACGAGGATCGGTACGTAGGCGTTCAAGTGGCTGTCACCTCCCTTGGGGAGTGGCTGTGTGATCTTCCTCTCACCCTACTCACGGCGCCCGACAGCGCGCGCGCTTTACGCGCCCGACGAGACACATGTCTGGGATCTGTATGGCGACTTGCCCGTTTCCGCCGACGGTGCGGCATCATCGTGAGATGGAGACAGCGCCCACGGTCCTGATCAGTGGCGCGGGTGTGGCCGGGCCCGCTCTGGCGTTCTGGTTGACGCGTTACGGCTACCGGGTCGTCGTCGTTGAACTCGCTACCGAGATCCGTCCGGGTGGTCAGACCGTCGACCTCCGGGGTGCCGGGGCCGACGTCGTCGAGCGGATGGGGCTGCTCGAGCAGATGCAGGGCCGCGCGCTGGAGCAGCGCGGGATCGCCTGGGTGCGCAGCGACGGCAGTCGGCGCGCAGAGATGCCCGTCGAGGCGTTCGACGGAAACGGGCTGGTCTCCAAGCTGGAGATTCTGCGCGGCGACCTCGTCGAGGTGTTGTTCTCCGCGACCCGCGACAGTGTCGACTACCGATTCGGCACCCGGGTGTCGGCGATGACCGCCGCCGACGACGGAGTCGACGTCGTGCTGTCGGACGGCACCGAGATCCGGGTGGACCTGTTGGTCGGCGCCGACGGCCCGCATTCGGCGGTGCGCCGCCTGGCGTTCGGACCCGAGGAACAGTTCGTCGAGCCACTCGGCGGGTACAACGCCTGGTTCAGTGCCCCCGACACGATCGGCCTGGACGGCTGGTACCTGATGTACCAGGCGCCGGGCGGCCGCAATGCATCGCTGCGACCCTCGCACGACCCGACAACCGCGAAGGCCGGATTGGCGTTCCGCTCCGAACCGCTGGAGTACGACCGCCACGACCAGGATGCTCAGCGCCGCCTGTTGGCCGAGCGGATGGCCGGGGCGGGCTGGCACACCGACGAGCTGCTGGCCGCCGCGGCGCACGCGCCGGACTTCTACTTCGACGCGTTCGCACAGGTGAAGATGGATCGGTGGTCGGCCGGTCGGATCACGCTCGTCGGCGACGCCGGGTATTGCGCGTCACCGCTCTCAGGCATGGGCACAAGCCTGGCGCTGGTGGGTGCCTACCTGCTCGCAGGTGAATTGGGGCCCGCACCGGCGACATTGTCCGCGGCGCACGTCGATGCGGCCTTGGCGAGCTACGAGACGAGGATGCGCCCCTACGTCGAACGCTGTCAGGAGCTCCCCAACAGCGTCGAGCGCTTCCTCCCCGAATCCGCCAACGAGATCGCCGTGGGCGCCGCGGTGATGAAGTGGATGCAGCGCTGGCCGCTGCGCCCGCTGGCCGCTCGCAAGTGGTTCACCACCGCCGAGTCTGTCGATCTGCCGGACTATCCCGTTCCGCCGATCGCCCGCTGATTTCAGGCGTTGGCGCGGATGAGGTCCGTCATGACCGACCCGAGTTCGACCGGGTCGACGGGGAGGCTGGCCGTTGCGTCGGCACGCGACCAATCGGCCAGCCATCGGTCGGCCTTGCGGGCGATCAGCACCACCAGCAGCGGGCACGGAACGTATTCGTCGCGGATCTGCTTTGCCAGTCCCATGCCGCCGACCGGCGAGGCCTCACCGTCGAGGATGACGACGTCGAGCTGGTCCTGGTCGAGCTTGGCCAGCACCGCCGGACCGGTTGCGAGCTCGGTGAAGGCCAGCTCGGGAAGATCAGGCCGCAGCGTCGTGCCGAGGGCGCCGACGACCTGATCGCGGGTCTGTGCGTTGGGCGAGTAGACGCCGATGCGCAGGGCGATCCGGGGGCTGTCTCCAGTGGCGCTCACCGACCCGATGGTAGTTCCGAGTCAGCAGTTCCGTTGGCGATGACACAATCGCTGACTATGACTGCCGCGTCCCGACCGTGCGCCGCCATCGTCGGCGGCGGGATCGCAGGTCTCGCCACGGCCATTGCGCTGATCCGCCGCGGATGGGACGCGACGGTGTTCGAGGAGACCGAATCAGTCGTCATTGGAGCGGGGCTGACCCTGTGGTCCAACGGGCTGGCCGCGCTCGACGTGCTCGGCGTCGGCGAGGAGGTGCGGGCCGCCGGCAACGATCTGACCTGCGTGCGGATCCTCGATTCGACCGGTCGTGAACTCATGCGCCAGGAGAGCGGACCGGGCACTGTGCTCGCGCTGCATCGCCGCGATCTCAACGCGACGCTGCTCGGGGCGCTGACCGCCGGTGTCGTGCGGACCTCGACGTCGGCGAGTGTCGTCGACGTCGAGAACGGAATCGTCGACGCCGGCGGCCGAACCGAGCAGTACGACCTGGTCGTCGCCGCCGACGGTGTCCACAGCCCGACCCGGCTGCGGTGGTGGCCGGAGACCGGTGGCGAGCGCGACTGCGGGATCCGCGCCTGGCGGGCCGTCGTCGACGGGGCCGGTGCCGAGGCGATCAGCGTGTGGGGACGCTCGGGTGAATGCGGGATCCTGCCGCTCGCCGACGGCACCGCGTACGTGTTCGGCGCGTCGCGCGGCAAGGCCCGCGACAAGGGGCTGGGGTACTTCGACGACTGGGTCGAGCCGGTGCCGACGCTCCTGCGCCGCATCGAGGAACCCCTTGTGCATGAACTCACCGACCTCAAAGCCGTCCGGCACCCGGTCAAGGGACGCACCGTGATCCTCGGCGATGCCGCGCACGCGATGCGACCGCACCTCGGACAGGGTGCCGGCTTGTCACTCGAGGACGCCGTCGTCCTCGCGCACCACTGCTCGCCGTCGGGTGGATTCGACGGTGCCGGGTTCACCGCGGCTCGTCGTCGACGATGGGCGACGGTGAGTTTTCTCTCGCGGCGCTCGACCATGCTGATGATGCCGTCGAACCGGGTCGTCGGGTTGGCGCACCGGGTGGCGCCGGTCATGCCGGACCGGTTGATGACGGACTCGGCGGACCGGGTCGCGCGGTGGCGTCCGCCGGGCTAGGTGGTCGGCCTGGGGCGCCAGCGCTTCCAGACCGCGATCGCCGCCGCCCGCGTCTTTCCGTCCCAGCTCGCCTCCACATGCGCAGTCATCTGTGGCTCACTGACCTCGGTCAACCGCGCTTGAAGTGTGATGGGCGCGTCGAGTGGGCACGGCCGTAAGTACTGCACGTCGAGTCCGGCGGTGACATAGGCAAGCGCCGCTCCGGGGCCCGGGCCCCAACCACGTTTGTCGGCTTCCCAGAGGACCGCGGCGGCGCTGTGGCAGTCGAGGATCGTGCAGATGATGCCGCCGTTGAGGAAGCCCAGGCCGTTGTCGTGTTCAGGCCAGGGGGTGAAGGTCGCGGTCGCGCCGTCGGCGGTGGGGAAGCTGTGCAGTTGCAGTCCGCGCTCGTTGGCCGGTCCGCACCCGAAGCACGTCATCGTTGGGAACAGGCGCTCTTGAATGCTCGGCTCATCACCCTGCATGGTTCCCGACGCTAGTCGGTGCGATCAGCGGGCGGTGGAGAACGCCGATCGCTTCGCGTGGACCTCCTGCGCCAGCGACACCAGACGGTCGATCAGCGCCGAGTACTTCAGCCCTGAGGCCTCCCACATCTTGGGGTACATCGATGCCGGGGTGAAGCCGGGGATCGTGTTGATCTCGTTGAGCAGCCAGCCGCGTCCGGGCCCGCCGCGGTAGGACTCCTCGTAGAAGAAGTCGACGCGGGCCAGCCCCTGGCAGCGCAGCGCGCGATAGCTGCGGACGGCCAGTTCGCGAACCTCGTCGACCGCTTCCGCGGGGAGCTCCGCCGGGATCTGCAATGCGGCGTTGCCGGTGACGTACTTGTCCTCGTAGTCGTAGAACTCCGCGCCCGGCAGGATCTCGCCGGGCAGCGACGCCTCCGGGCTCGAGTTGCCCAGCACCGCGACCTCGATCTCGCGCGCGGTGATGCCCTCCTCGATGACCAGCACGTCGTCGTAGGCCAGTGCGGTCTGCAGCGCGACGGCCAGCTCGGCCTCGTCGTGGGCCTTGGTGATCCCGACCGAGGACCCCATGTTCGCCGGCTTGACGAACACCGGCAGGCCGAGAGTGTCGACGGTGTTCGTGATGGTCTGCTTCTCGTCGTCGAACCCGTCGCGGTGCTCGATCCACCGGCACTGCGGGATGCCCAGGTAGGCGGCGGCGTTCTTGGCCATCGCCTTGTCCATGCAGAGGGCGGAGCCGAGGACGCCGGAACCGACGTAGGCCAGCCCGAACAGCTCGAGCATTCCCTGGATCGTGCCGTCCTCGCCGTGTGGACCGTGCAGCAGCGGCAGCACGACGGTGTGCTCGCCGGGCTCACCGCGCAACACCGTGAGCGGTTCGACCGCCGGCCCTTCCGGAGCCAGCGAATTGCCCAGCGGCTCGTCGGCGGCGAGGGCGGCGAGTGCCGTCGTCGGTGCGACCCACGTCCCGTCGCGGGTAATCCCGACCGGGACCAGCTCGTAGCGCGACCGGTCGGCCGCCGCGAGGACGTGCGCCGCCGTGATGCAGGAGATGTCATGCTCGGCGGAGGCGCCGCCGAAAAGGACGACGAGGCGCAGCTTGCTCTGTGCGGCGTCGGGCATGGTCGCAACAATACGGGCACGGCCGGAGCGGTGCTGAGTCGGTCACCGCGTCGCGTAGCGTGAGGTCGTGCATTTTTCCATCGCAGAGATCGCCGCGGCGACCGACGGCGCGGTCAGCGGCGCCGACGTCACCGTCGACGGCGCGAGCATCGACTCGCGCACCCTCGAGGCCGGCCAGCTCTTCGTCCCGATCGTCGCCGAGCGCGACGGCCACGAATTCCTCCCGGCCGCCCTCGCCGCCGGGGCACCCGCGTACTTCACCAGCCGCGACGACACGCCTCCGCCCGATGGGGTGGGCGCGATCCACGTCGCCGACACCGCGCTGGCACTGCGCGCGCTGGGCCGCGCCGCCCGCACGCGCATCGGCGACCGGGTCGTCGGGGTCACCGGATCGGTGGGCAAGACGTCGACGAAGGACCTGCTCGCCGGCGTCCTCGAGACGACCTACAAGACCGCGGCCAGCGCCAAGTCGTTCAACAACGAGCTGGGCCTGCCGCTCACCCTCGTCGGCGCCGACGACGGAACACAGGCGGCGGTCCTCGAGATGGGGGCGCGGGGCATCGGGCACATTGCGACGCTGTGCGAGATCGCCGCGCCGACTGTCGGGGTCCTGACCCGTGTCGAGGCCGTGCACCTGGAGAACTTCGGATCGCTCGATGCCGTCGCGCAGACTAAGGGTGAACTCGTCGAATCCCTGCCCGACGACGGGCTTGCCGTCCTCAACGCGGACGACCCGGCAGTCGTGGCGATGGCCAGTCGGACGTCGGCGCGGGTCCTCACCTACAGCGCCTCGGGGGCGTCGGCCGATCTCACCGCGAGCGGCGTCGTCCTCGACGACCAATTGCGCGCGTCGTTCACGCTGCACTCCCCGTGGGGCAGTGTGCCCGTGCGCCTGGGTGCCCGGGGTGAACACCAGGTCGGCAACGCCCTGGCCGCGGCGGCCGCGGGGGCCGGGCTGGGCGTCGGCCTGGAAGCGGTGGCCGACGGTCTGCTGGGAGCCGCACTATCGGGGCTGCGCATGGAGATGACGCGGACCGAGTCCGGGTTCACGGTCATCAACGACGCCTACAACGCCAACCCGACGTCGATGGCTGCCGCGCTGCGCGCCCTCGCCCAACTCGACGCTCCTCGTCGGATCGCGGTCCTCGGCACGATGGCCGAACTCGGGGATGACGCGGCGGCAGCCCATCGCGGCGTCGCCGAGCTGGCGTCGTCGCTGGGCATCGTCGTCGTCGCCGTGGACGAACCGCGCTACGGCGACGTCGAGCATGTCGCCGACCCGGCGGCCGCAGCGGAGTACGTGACCGCGCTCGGTGCGCCGCTGGCGGTGCTCGTCAAGGGCAGTCGGGTCGCCGCGCTCGAGCGTGTGGCCGAGCTGTTGGCCTGATCGACCACGAAGTGCCGAGTCCCACTGTCGCTATTTGTCAGTGGGGCTCGGCGCTTTGCAGTTGGGACACCTGACCGGCGTGCCCGACCATCCGAGGCTCTGCAACTTCACCGCTACTTTGCCCGCGGTGCTGCACGGGCGGCCGATGACCTGGCCCCATCCCAGACGCAGAGATTCCTTGTCCGCGAATACCGAGGCGTCGAGGTCGCGCTCGGGATCGGCGTCTCGCGAATGCGCGTCGTCATGGCCGAACCGGCCGTCGAGCTCGACTATCAGTCGCCACTCGTCGTAGTCGACGTCCCGGAAACCGCGCCGTCCGACCCTCGTCGGTGCCTGGCGGCGCGGCTTGGGCAGACCGTGGGGTCGTTCGACGCGTGTCAGGTAGGCATGCTCGAGCACCGAACAGGTTCCCTCATTCAGGTCGGTGAGGACGCCGCTTATCAACCGTCGGCGCTTGCACCACTGGCGGGAATCCAGCGCGCTGTGCAGACGCGACGCAGTGGTGAGCCGTTCCCGAACCGTATCCGCCAGCACAGCGATCGCATCCACCTCCGATGGCGCCTCGCCGGCGACATCGAGCACGGCGTGTTCCACTCGGACGCGCGGAGGGCGCATGCCCCCCGCCACGCGCTGCGTCAACTGTGCACATCGGTGGACGACCACGCCCGCGCGCTCGGGGGCGTGCGCCTTGCGGTCGACGGCGATGTGAATCGCAGCACCCGGCCGTCCCAACCCGGCGATGGTCAGCGCAGACTGATGGCTCAGCGCCGAGCCCGGCGCACCCAACACCGCCGCCCAGGCGCGCTGCCGCCACGTCAGCGGGCCGTTGTGGTTCACATACACCCCGGGGTGGAGCCGTACCCAGGCACCGCGGCGCAACATGCTTCGGAGTAGCCCCTCGCTGGCCCCGCAGTCGATCGCCTGCTGACGGCTGATCACCCCGTCCTGGGCAAAGAGAACCTCGGCAAGCAGGGCATTGCACGTCAGAGGGGTAGCCACACAGTCAATGCTGGTCGGGACGGCGTACATCCGACAGGCCCGACGTGCTTCACTGTGGATAACTCGACCTCACCGCAATCCCTGGGGATAAGTGTCCCCGGTTGATCACCCCGAAGTGCCGAGTCCCACTGTCGCTATTTGTCAGTAGAGCTCGGCAGATGCGGCCTAGATGATTGATTTCTGGTCGACGAGCTCAGGGGAGCATGGAGCCGGTTTCTTCGTAGCGCTCGTGGAAGGAGAACGCTTCGTCCAGCAGGTGCGGGGTATGGCCGCCCTTTGCCTCGGCGCGGTCGAGGTAGTCGTGTAGGGCATCCCGGTAGTCGGGGTGGGCGCAATTGTCGATGATCACCCGGGCGCGTTTGCGAGGAGACAGGCCACGCAGATCGGCGAGGCCCTGCTCAGTGACGATCACCTGGACGTCGTGCTCGGTGTGGTCCACGTGCGAGGACATCGGGACGATAGCGGAGATCTTGCCGCCCTTCGCCGTCGACGGGCTCAGGAAGATGGAGACGTAGCCGTTGCGGGTGAAGTCACCGGAGCCGCCGATACCGTTCATCATCTTGGTGCCCATGACGTGCGTGGAGTTCACGTTGCCGTAGATGTCGGCCTCCAGCATGCCGTTCATTGCGATCACCCCGAGTCGTCGAACGATCTCGGGGTGGTTGCTGATCTCCTGCGGGCGCAGCGTGATGTGGTCGCGGTAGAAGTCGATGTTGGCGATCAACTCTTCGATGCCGTCGTCGCTGAGGGCGAGCGAGGTGGTCGACGCATGGTCGACGGTGCCGTCCTTGATCAGGCCAAGCATGCCGTCCTGAATCACCTCGGTGTAGCAGTCCAGAGCCTCATAGGGGCTCTTGTCGAAGCTGGCCATCACCGCGTTCGCGACATTGCCGATGCCGGCCTGCATCGGGAGGAGCTTGTCAGCGGGGAGGCGTCCGGCCTTCACCTCGTCGTCGAAGAATTTCAGGACGTTGGCGGCGATCGCCTTGCTGACCTCGTCAGGTGCTGTCACCGGGCTGGCGTGGTCGCGTGAGTGGGTCTGCACGATGGCGACGACCTTGTCCGGGTCGACGCGGTAGGTCGGTTGGCCGATCCGGTCGGCGACGCTGGTCATCATGATCGGCTTGCGGTTCGGGGGAAGCGCAGTGCCGTAGTAGATGTCGTGCATGCCCTTCATCTGGGCGGGGACGCACGAGTTGACCTCGAGGATCACCTTCTCGGCGACGTCGAGCCAGGTCTTGTTGTTGCCCACCGAGGTCGACGGGATCAGTTCGCCGTCGGCGGTGCAACCGGCGATCTCGATGATGGCGACGTCGATGGTGCCGTAGTACCCCTCCCAGACCTGCTGGGCGACGTGGGAGAGGTGGACGTCGACGTAGTCCATGGAGCCGGTGTTGATTCGGCCGCGCGCGGTGGGCTCGGATTGGTAGGGCATGCGCAGGGCGATGCCGTCGACCTCGGCGAGGAGACGTTCGGTCTGCGGGGAGACGGATGCGCCGGTGAGGAGGTTGATCGTGAAGTCGTCACCGGCGTCGCGGGCTTCGCCGATGCGGTGGGCCAGCGCGGTGATTGAGTCCTTCGGCGTGCCGGCGCTGGCGAAGCCGCTGATCGCGACAGTGTCGTTGGGGTGGATGAGTTTAACGGCGTCGTCGGCGGACATGACCTTCTGCGCGTACGCAGCAAAGGGGAGGCGCGCGCCGGCGTCAGAGTGGGCTGCTGACGTGGTCACGGGAGTGAGGATATGCCTGTCGCGCGGGGTGTATTCCCCAAAGCGCCGAGTTCCACTGTTGCTATATGGCAGTAGGACTCGGCGCTTTGCGTTTAGCCGTCTACCCGCAGATGAGGGAGCAGCTGGCGGGTCTTGGCTTCGGTCCACCCCGGCGGCTTCAGGATGTCGGCCCAGGCGTACGGGATTGCCCGCATGTAGTGGTGACCGTGCCCGTCGGGGACGTCGACGGCGACCGCCATGTCAGCGGACACCTGCAAGAACGTCACCACGGGGATCCAGTGCGTGGAATGCAGCACGTCGCGGCCACGGGGTTCCTTCAGCCAATCGGGCTCCCGGAACAGCAGGCGAGGATTCCACCACGTGATCGGGTCCGACGCATGCTGGATGTAGGAGCTGCGGTTGGGCAGCCACGGCGAGGCGGGACGGCCGAGGTTGTCCTCCTCGGCGATGAACCGCACGTGTTTGCCGTCCTGGTAGATCGGCAGCACCTCCGGTGTGCCCTCGTCGCGGTTGACGGTGGTGTCGCGCCACAGCGAGTTGTTGAACGTCGGACCGGTGAACAGCGCACCATCGGTTCGGGCGGCGAGGTCGGGGATCGACCCGAACGGCGCCTCCCCGGCGAAGCTGCCGAGCGATTCGCCGAACACGACGATCTTCGGGCGCTCGCTCTCCGGAATCGCACGCACCCGCTCGCTGACCTCCTCGAACAGCAGGCGGCCGGCCTGGCGAGCGCGCTCCTTGTCGACGAGGAATGAGATCCAACTCGGCAGATATGAGTACTGCATGGACACCAGGGCGGTGTCGCCGTTGTACATGTACTCCAGCGAGTCCATGTAGGCCTTGTTGAGCCAACCGCTGCCCGTCGTCGACCCGACCGCGACGACCTTGCGCTTCAACCCGCCGGTGCGCTCGAGCTCACGGACGGCGGCCTCGGCGATGTCCTTCAGGTCGTCCGCCGAGTCCAGCCCGGCGAAAGTGCGGATCGGTTCCTTGGCCGGTGTTCCGTTGAACGCGGTCAGATCGGCGACAGTCGGCCCGTCGGCGACGTTGGAGCGGCCCTCACGGCCCAGCGAGTCCCAACTCACCGTCGAACCCGGTCCACCGGAGCGCAACGGTGACGTCGGCGGCGAGACATCAGCCTTGGTCTCGTTGTTGGCTGCCGCGAAGCTGCTGTTCAGGGCTTTCATGATGTTGTCGACGAGGACGCCGTTGACCAGCGCGACGGTCAACGCCACGACGACCGCGGCACCGGCCACCGTCGCGATGCGGGCCGGGATGAGCTTGCCGAGGGTGTGCACGACCCAGAGGGTCGCCGCTCCCCACAGCTTGCCGATGAACATCAACAGCAGGAACACGACTACCGCGACGCCGATGATCTCCGGGATGACGTCGTAACCGATCCGCTCCACTCCCATGAGGTCGCGCAGGTTGTTCTGCCACCGGACGAACCAGTAGAACATCAGCGCCGAATCCCACACGGCGACGAACGCCAGGGCCCACCACCAGAACTTCTGCGGACTCGGCCATGGCTCCTCGCGCGAAATCATGAATCGGACCAGCCAGACGAGGAACACGCCGATGCCGTAGCCGATGGCCGCTGCGCCGCCGGACACGATGCCCTGGAACATCCAGCCGCGGGGCAGCAGCGACGGTGTCGTCGAGGCGAGAAGGAGCACCGTCGCGCCGACCAGGCCCCCGTAGGAGACGTGGGTGAGGCGGTAGCGCAGCTTTCTGCCCGCTCCGGACACTTTCGTACTCGCCATGTCGGTCCTTCGGTCGGCGGGCTCCCTCGAGGAGAGGATTGGCCCAACCTATCAAGGGCGTCCGTCAGCTGTTAGCGCGGCGAGGCATTCGCCACGATGATGTCGTGCACCCACTGGGCCAAGCCGGGGGCGCGGTCGTCGTAGGTCGCGGTGAACCGCTCGTCGGCGAGATACATCTGGGCGAGGTTCACATGCATCTCGTCGTCGCAGTCGTGGAATCGCGTGATGCTCGCCCGGTGCCGCTGCGCGAGAGCGTTCGCCTCCGTGCTTCCGGGCTCGATGCCGCTGGTCTTCGCCGCCACCAAGGCGGCCATCAACGCGTCCTGCTCGTCCTTGACCGCCTGCAAGTCGGCCTTCGACATCTGGGCGGCACGTTTCCTGCTCTGCGCCCAGGCGTCGGTGTCGCCCCACCGCTTCTCCGCCTCGGCGTGCCACTCCTGGCCGGGCCAGTCGTGGCCGAAGATCTCGGCCTGCTCGGCCGCAGTCAGAGTGATTCCGTTGTTCTTGTTCGCCATGAGTTCCTCCAAGGCATCGACCATCCGGTGCAAGCGGTCGATCCGCTCGTTCAGCAGCCTGCGCTGCTCTTCAAGCGTGGACAGCTCGTCGCGGTCCGGGTCGTCGAGCAGGGTCGCTATCTGCTCGAGGGACAAGCCCACCTCGCGATACACCAGCACCCGGTGCAGGCGTTCGACATCGGCGTCGGTGTACAACCGATAGTCCGAGTGGCTGCGCGCACTGGGCACGACGTGACCGATGTGGTCGTAGTGGTGCAGCGTGCGAACGCTGACACCGGTCAGGTCGGCGACTTCGCCGACTGTCCGCACCGGCTTGCTTGGGGACTTCTCCTCGCTCACGCCGTCCACCCTGGGGCCTGACGTCGCGTCAGGGTCAAGTCAGTTGCGGAGTTGGAAGACGAAAGCGTCGTCGCCCTTGGCGCACGCGGCGAGGATGTTCGCTGAATCCGACGGTCCGCAGGTCCAACCCTGCACGGTCTGCTTCTGCGCGGACGCGATCATGGGGCCGTACTCCTTGGCCACCTTCTTGGCGGTGTCACAGTTGACGTGACCGCGCAACACGACGAGTTCCAGCGCACCGTCAGGTCCGCGTGTGGGCCCGCACTTGGTGCCGGGGACGTCGGGGACCTGGCGGTCGGCGGGGACGGAGGCGGGTGGCGGGGCGGCCTTCGACGGGTTCGGGCCCGGCACGACGGCAACGCCGGATTCGGTGCTAGCCGCCGTTGTCCCCGACGCAGTGGAATCGGTCGTCGTCGTCTCGTCGCGGCTGCAGCCGAGCAGGGTCGCGATGGCGACGCAGAGGGTGGCAGCGGTGACGACCAGTCGCATGATCAGGGTCTTTCTCGATACCAACATGGGATCCAGGGTAGAGAATCGGCCCTTAACTTTTGATGAATGCGCCTTCAGGCTGCGAGAATGCCCGTCGTGACTGCTGCAGCGACCGGGTTCACCGTCGGCACCAGATTGGGCTCCGGGCTGGGACGGACCGGGGTGATCTCGACACCGCACGGTGACATCGCGACGCCCGCATTCGTGCCGGTCGGGACCAAGGCGACGGTGAAAACGGTCGTGCCCGAGGCCGTCGCCGAGTTGGGCGCGCAGGCGGTTCTGGCTAATGCCTACCACCTCTACCTGCAGCCCGGCCCGGCCATCGTCGACGCGGCCGGCGGGCTCGGCGCGTTCATGAACTGGCCCGGCCCCACCTACACCGACAGTGGTGGCTTCCAGGTCATGTCGTTGGGCGTCGGGTTCAAGAAGGTGATCGAGATGTCCGCGGGGCATTCGCCCGACGACGGGAAGATCGCCGAGGGCAAAGAACGCCTCGCCGCCGTCGATGACGACGGAGTCACCTTCAAGTCCCACCTCGACGGGTCGACGCACCGATTCACACCCGAGCTGTCGATGCAGATCCAACACCAACTCGGTGCGGACATCATCTTCGCGTTCGACGAGCTGACGACGCTGATGAACACCCGGTCGTACCAGGAGAACTCGCTGGAGCGCACCCGCCTGTGGGCGATCCGCTGCCTGGCCGAGCACAACCGGCTCTCGCGCGAGCGCAGCCACCGCCCGCAGCAGTCGCTGTGGGGGGTGATCCAGGGCGCGCAGTACGAGGATTTGCGGCGCAAGGCCGCCCGCGACCTCGCCGAGATGGGGGCGCGCGATGACGCCGACGGCGGGAAGGGCTTCGGCGGCTTCGGGATCGGCGGGGCGCTGGAGAAGGAGAACCTCGGGACGATCGTCGGGTGGGTGAACGAGGAGCTACCGGCCGACAAGCCCAAGCACCTGCTGGGGATCAGCGAGCCCGACGACGTCTTCGTCGCGATCGAGAACGGCATTGACACCTTCGACTGCGTCTCGCCGACGCGCGTGGCGCGCAACGGGGCGATCTACACCCGCGACGGCCGCGTGAACATCACCAACCGGCGCTTCCGCGACGACTTCGCCCCGCTGGACCCCGACGGCGCGCCGAACTACACGTCGCAATACTCACGCGCCTACCTGCACCATCTCTTCCGCGCGAAAGAGGGCCTGGGCCCGACCTTGGCTACCCTGCACAACCTCTCGTTCGTGATCGAGATGGTCGACGGCGCTCGCCGGGCCATCGAGGACGGGCGCTATGAGGACTACCGCGACGATTTCCTGGGGCGCTACTACGGCTGAAGCGCCTCGATCCGCGCGCCGATCATCTCCACCCACTCCGCGACCAGAGTCTCGTCGTCAACGAGGGGCTGTGTGCCGAGCAAGTGGGTCATGTTGCGCTGCGCGAACAGGGTGCCCAGGGCGATCGTGGCGATGGCCGCGGCCTGGTCGTCGGTCGCGACGGGGGCGTGCTGGCGCACCCAATTGGTCATGCCCGAGTAGGACTCGCGGATGAGCGACGACAGTGTTTCGGCGAGCATCTTCGGCTTGTCCCGCAGCTCTGACGCCATGATCCGCAGCAGCTGGGACTCCTCGTCGATGACTTCGAGGGTGTAGCGGCCGAGCACGGTCAACTCCGACCGGAGGTCGGTGAGGCCTTCGAAAATCACGCGGATATCGCGCAAGGCTCGGAGCCGATTCGCGTGCCGCTCGATCCCGGCTTCGAGGAGCAGTTCTTTGGATCGGAAGTGGTGGTAGAGCCCGCCCGAGCCAGGTGTGAGGCCGGCGGCCTCTTCGATCTGGGCGACACTCGTTGCGCGGTAGCCCTGTTCGCCGAACAGCCGCATGGCTTCATCGATGAGTCGTTCGCGCGTGGACAGGCTCGCAGTCACAGTCCGTCTCCCTCCCGTTGACACCCACCTAAGTAGGCACTTAGTGTAGCCAAGTACATCACCAAAGTGATTACTTAGGAGAACTCAGTGAGGACCGATACCGCCGATTCGCGGCCGATGCTGATGTGGGCGCCGTGGCGAGCCGGGGACGTTTTCGCCGCCTACGAGCAGTGGCGCTGCGAGCACGGCGCTGTGTCCTTCGACGAGGAGACGCAAAGCTGGTTCGTCGTCGGATATGCCACCGCGCGAGAGGTGCTCAGCGGTGAGGGGTGGAGCAGTGATCCGCTGTCCTCCCCGGTCGTCCGCGACACCCTGGCGGCGCACGGAATCGACGAACTGCCGCTGGGCGGGGGGATGCTCACTGCCGATCCTCCTGATCATGAGCGGATGCGCGGAGCGGTGCGCGATGTGTTCACTCCGCACTACATCGCGCAGTTGGCATCGGGTGTCGAGGCCATCGCGGCCGACGCCATTGATCTGTTGCCGGCCGGTGAGCCCGTCGAATTCATGACGACCATCGCCCGCCCGTTCCCCGTCGCGGTGATCGCCGAATGGCTGGCGCTCGACCCGGCGACGACCCGTCTGCTGTGGGACCGTGCCGACGAACTGGTCCGACTGTTGGACGGCGTGATCGGTGCGGAGCTGACGGTCGGGACACTCGAGGCGATGAGCGCCCTTGTCGCGGAGTTCCTCCCCCTGGCGGCGTCGCGGCGTGAGACGCCCGGGGACGACCTCCTGAGCCTGCTCGCCGCAGATCGAGAGCTGGCGCTGGACGAGGTGGTCGCCAATGCGGTTCTACTGGCGATCGCGGGCCACGAGACGACCGCAGGTTTGTTGGGCAATGCGCTGGTTCGCCTGCTGGCTGGGGCCGATGGAACCCGTCTGGCCGACCGGATCGGTGCGGTGACGCCCGCCGACGTCGACGAATTCCTCCGTCTGGACGGACCGCCACAGGCGGTCGGGCGGACGTCGACCGTGGACCGTTGTCTGGACGGCCGATTCATCACGGCAGGGGAGCGGGTGGTCGTGGTCGTCGCTGCGGCGAATCGGGACCCCGACGTCTTCGAGCGCCCGGCTGAATTCGACCCGTCGCGGCGCGGCTCCCTCCACCTCGGTCTGGGTTTCGGGCGACACCGCTGCCTAGGCGCCGCGTTGGCAAAGCTGGAGGTCCAGATCGCTCTCACGCGGATTCTCGACCGCGATCCCGTCCTCGTCCCCGATTCCGTCTCGCCCAGGCCCACCAGCCTGCTTCGCGCGCCGGAGTCACTGACAGTCGAGTTCCGACGATGAACCAGACCGGAGGTCCGCAGATGCCTGAGGAGAAGACACCAGACGGATTCGCCACCGTGCGGGGCGGTCGCGTCCGTCGAACCCTGCCGGTGGCCGGCTTCGCCGCCCGCGCTGCCGGTGGGCGAATCCTGGCCGGATTGCGCGCCACCGCGGGGGACGCCGACGCGGTCGACCGCTTCCACGTGAAGACGTCGGAGCGCTATGCCGAATTGCTCGGACACTCCAAGGGTGTGCTGATGAAGGCCGGGCAACTGCTGTCAACCTTCGACGTTGACGTAGATGCCCGTGGACCGATGGCCACCTACCAGCAGGCATTGATGCGCCTGCAGGCCGACGCGCCGCCAATGGACTCGGCCCTCGTCGCGCAGATCGTCGAATCCGATCTCGGTGCTCCGGTGGACGATCTGTTCGCGGATTTCGATGCCGACCCGATCGCCGCCGCGTCCATCGGCCAAGTGCACGTGGCGCATCTGCGTGACGGTCGGAAGGTCGCTGTCAAGGTGCAGTACCCCGGAGTGGCCAGGGCGATCCGCGACGATCTGGCCAACACCGAACTGTTGGCGACGGTCGTCAAGCTGGGGGCCGCGATGGGGCCACGCGCGATGCGGACCAATCAGCGGGCTGCCGCCGCGGAGATCGCCGAGCGAGTCGCCGAGGAACTCGACTACCACCGCGAGGCGCGCAACATCACCCGCTTCCACGACCTGTTCGCCGGCCACCCCTTCATCCGGGTGCCCGAGGTTGTCCCCGAGCTCTGTGGATCCCAAGTGCTGACGATGACCTTCGTCGACGGAGTGGGGTGGGCCGAGGCGAAAGAGGCTGATCAAGCCCTGCGGGACCAGTGGGGTGAAGCGATCAGCTACTTCGCGACGAGCGCCTATCGACACGCCAACCTGTTCAACGCCGACCCGCACCCGGGCAACTACCGATTCGGTGCCGATGGATCGGTCGGCTTTGTCGACTTCGGGTGCATTAAGCAGTTCCCCGAATACGTTCGGTACGGAGTCGTGGCCCTCTTCCGTGCGACCTGCGACGGCGACAAGGAACGGTTGCTGGAGTTGCTGCACACGTACGGATTCGTCGACCCCGACGTGGACCTGACCGCCGACGAGGCTTATGAGTGGTGGGCGATGTCGGCGGGCCCAGTCCTCGCGCCACAGCCGCACACCTATGTTCCCTCCGACGGCACCGAGATGATGCGAACGTGGTTCGACTCCGGTTCACTCGGGTCAACGGTTCGGAAGATGACCATTCCCAGCGACTACATCATGGTCAGCCGGATCAGCATGGGCATGAACTCGGTCCTGAGCCAGCTGCACGCGACGATGGACCAGCGCGACCAGCTCGACACGATGGACGGGGTGGCGCCGCCGCGGACTCCGCTCGCACATCAGCACTACGACTGGGTGTGCTCGCGCAAACTGCCGTTCGGGCTCGACAAGCGGTAAGCGCCCTGAAGTCTGGCAACTGTTGGGCCAGAAAGGGAGATCCTCCCTTTGGCGGCCAGCAATCGGCAGGTTTCAGGGGCAGAACACCCAAGGCTGGCGCGGCAGGGCGGCGGGATCAAAGTGCGTCAGCATGGCGGCCGCGGTCGCGTGTTCACCCTCGACGGCCAGACCCAACGACCGCGCCATCGCATTCACCACGTACTGCGTTGAAACCCCTTGCACGGCAAGATCTTCCAACGTCACGGCACCGTCGCGCTTGGACAGCCGCACCCCTGCTGCGTTCACCACCAGCGGTACGTGCGCATAGGTCGGAACCGCAAACCCGAGCAGTGTCGCCAGATAGGCCTGCCGAGGTGCCGACGACAGCAGGTCGTCACCCCGCACGACCTGGTCGACGCCGGTTTCCGCGTCATCCACCACGACGGCCAGGTTGTACGCGGGGGTCCCGTCGCCGCGGCGCAGCACGAAATCGTCGACCACGCCGGTGTAGCTGCCGTGCAGATCGTCCTCGACGCGGAACTCGCCGACGTCGGCGCGCAATCGAATGGCCGGCGGCCGACCGACTGCCCGCTTCTCGTCGAGCTGAGAAGGCGACAGCCGCAAACACGTCCCCGGATACGCGCCTTCCGGGGAATGCGGGGCGCGCGGCGCGTCGAGGATCTCCCGGCGTGTGCAGAAGCACTCGAACGTGCGCCCCGCCGCGGTCAGGGAGTCGACGATCGCGTCATACCTTGAGCGCCGCGATGATTGGTAGAGCACCGGGCCGTCCCAATCCAAGCCGATCGCGGCCAGATCGGCGAGCTGGCGAGCATCGGCGCCAGCGGCGGAGCGGTCGTCTAGATCCTCCATCCGCATGAGGAAATCGCGGCCGGTGCTGCGCGCGAACAACCAGGCGAGCAACGCGGTGCGCAGGTTCCCGACATGCAGATCGCCCGACGGCGACGGGGCATATCGACCGGCTGGCACACCGGCAAGACTAGTGCGGCGCAGCACGACAGATGCAACGATGAAATCGTGGACCTCCCCGTGAACCCGCCCGTCGCGCCAATGCTCGCGAAGGCCGTCGCGGCCGTGCCGCCCCAACCCGACGACGGCGACAGGTGGCTGTACGAACCCAAGTGGGATGGCTTCCGGGTCCTGCTCTTCCGCGACGGCGACGAGGTTGCGATGGAATCGCGCGGGGGCAAGGACCTCGCGAGGTACTTCCCCGAGATCGTCGAGGCGGCGCGCGTCGAACTACCCGACAAGGTCGTGCTCGACGGCGAGATCGGCGTCGCACGGTCTTTCGACGGCGTCCACCGGCTCGACTGGGATGCGCTCAGCCAGCGGATCCACCCGGCCAAGTCGCGTATCGACATGCTCGCCGAGCAGACACCGGCCATCGTCATCGGATTCGATGCCCTCGCGCTGGGACGCGCCGACCTCATGAATGAACCCTTCGAGGTCCGCCGTGCCGCTCTGTTGGAGGCGGTCGGGTCGCGCGGTGCCGCGTCGTCGATCCGGGCCAGCCGCGTCACCGCGGACACCGCGGTCGCCAACCGCTGGTTCTCCGCGTTCGAGGGCGCCGGACTCGACGGCATCGTCGCCAAGGATCGTCATGGCGTCTACGTCCCAGGCAAGCGCGAGATGCTCAAGATCAAGCACAAGCGCACCGCCGACTGCGTGATCATCGGCTACCGCGTCCACAAAAGTGGCACCGGCGTCGGATCCCTGCTGCTGGGTCTCTACGGCGACGACGGGGAACTCCGCATGGTCGGCGGATCCGCCGCCTTCAGCGATACCAAGCGCGTCGAACTGCAAGCGCAGCTCGAGCCGATGCGCCTCGACGGTGACAAGCCGCACGCCGGCGAGCTCACCAGGTGGCGCCAAGCCGGTTCCGGTGACTTCTTCCCCGTCCGCCACGAGCTCGTCGCCGAGTTCGCCTACGACCAGATGGAGAACGGGCGCTTCCGCCACACCGTCAAGTTCCTGCGCTGGCGTCCTGACCGCGATCCGAGCAGCTGCCGCTACGACCAGCTCGAAGTGCCGCTGGACTACGACCTGTACTCGGTGTTGGAGGACAACTGATGGCCTCACCGGCAATAGAGGTCGACGTCGACGGTGTCGCGGTCCGGCTGTCGAGCCCGGACAAGGTCGTTTTCCCCGAACTCGACGGGCCAGCAGGCCAGAAGAAGACACTCTTCGACTACTACGTCGCGATGTCGGGCACCGCCGCCGAACCCGGCCCGCTGCTGCGCGCGCTGTATCGCCGCCCGGCGTTCCTGCAGCGCTTCCCCGACGGCATCACCGGCGACGAGGTCTACCAAAAGCACCTGCCCCGCAAGCATCCCGACTACCTGCACGCCACACTCATCGAGTTCCCGTCGGGACGCACCGGCCATGCGCTGTGCCCGACGATCCCCGCCGACATCGCGTGGGCCTCCCAGATGGGCACCGTCACCTTTCACAGCTGGCCCACCGCCGACGACGGGACCGACGCGCCCAACAACCACCCCGACCAGCTGCGCATCGACCTCGACCCGCCGCCGGAAAAGACTTTCGACGATGTGCGGGCAGTCGCCCTAGACGTCGTCAAACCGGTCCTCGACGAGCTCGGTCTGCCCGGCTTCGTCAAGACGTCGGGCAGTCGCGGCATCCACGTCTTCATCCCTATCCGTCCGCAATGGGACTTCATCGCTACCCGCCGCGCCGTGATCGCACTCGGCCGCGAGATGGAACGGCGGGCCCCCGACCGCATCACCATGTCGTGGTGGAAGGAGGAGCGTGGCGACCGCGTGTTCATCGACTACAACCAGAACGCCCGCGACCGCAGCATGGCCAGCGCCTACTCCGTGCGGCGCAGCCCGACCGCGCGCGTCTCGACGCCGGTGACGTGGGACGAACTCGTCGACGTCGATCCGGCCGAGCTCACCGTCGCAACGGTTCCCGGTTTGCTGGCGCGACGGGGAGATCCGTGGGCGCAGATGTCGGCCGCCTCCGTCGGGATCGAGCCGCTGCTGGAGATGGTCGCCCGCGATGCCGGCGACGGACTCGGCGACCTGCCGTATCCGCCGAGTTTTCCAAAGATGCCGGGGGAGCCGCCGCGCGTCCAGCCCAGCCGTATGGTGCCCGAGCATTGGGGCCTCGACCCGCGCTGAACAGCGACACGCCAGCACGCCCCTTTTGGTTCACGCTGAGGAAAAGCCCAGAACAGGCAATGCGCGTGGTGTGGGGGGATTTGTCCGGCGTATCGACCCCCGATCGCCGATGATCATGACGTGACCGAAGACAAGAACACGGCTTCGGGCGATCCTGCAATTCCGGGCGACCCGACCGATCAGTATTGGCTGCCGCCCAAGCCCAAACGTGATCGGAGTCTGCTCTTCGCCGGCGGCGCGGTCGCTGTCGCACTGCTGATCGGTGCGGTATTCACCTTCTTCGGCTCGTCGGGACTGTTCCGCGACGACGACGGTTCCGAGGTCTCCATCGCCACCACCGAGGCAACTCAGGACTACTGGCCGATCTTCGTGCGCAAGGCCAAGGACAAGGGCGTCACCATCAAGACGGTGAGCTTTGCCGACGGCAACCAGGTCAACCCGGCGCTGGCGCAGCGACAGGTCGATCTCAACCTGTTCCAACACCTACAGTTCCTGGCCGACTACAACACGTCCACCAACAGCGACCTCACCCCGGTGGGCTCCACCTATATCGTCCCGTTGGCGGTGTACTCCAAGAAGGTCACCTCGATCGAGGCGATCCCCGTCGGCGGGCAGGTCGCGATTCCCAACGACGCGACGAACCAGGCGCGTGCCCTGCTGGTGCTGCAGTCGGCCAAGCTCGTCGAACTGCGGGGCGGCGGCACAATCAAGTCGACGCCCGCCGACGTGTTGCCGAGCTCGCGGGTGCGGGTGGTGCCGGTGGCCGCGCAGCAGACGGTGACGTCCCTGCCCTCGGTGGACGCTGCGGTGATCAACAACAACTTCGCCCAGGACGCCGGCCTGGATCCCAAGACGGCGATTTACCAGGACGACCCGAACAGCCGCGCCGCCGAGCCCTACATCAACATCATCGTGTCGCGGTCGGCCGACAAGGGGAAGCCGGAATTTCAGAAGGTCGTCGAGGCCTTTCACGCCCCCGAGGTGACCGCCGCCCTCATTTCCCAGTCGAAGGACACAGCGGTGATCGTCACGCGGCCCGCCGACGAATTGGCGACGATCCTCAATCGACTCGAGGACGAGCTGCGATGACCGACGCGAGCACCGAGGTGAGCTCCGACGCAACCACCGAACCGATCATCGAACTGCGGCACGTCACCAAGTCCTACCCGGTCAAGGGGTCCAAGGAGGTCTTCGACGCCCTCTCGGACATCAACCTGACCATCGACCGCGGCGAGATCTTCGCCATCATCGGCGGATCGGGGGCGGGTAAGAGCACCGCGGTGCGACTGATCAACGCCCTGGAACGCCCCACCTCCGGACAGGTCTTCGTGGAGGGTGTCGACCTGGGCACGCTGCGCGGCAAGGCGATCCGCAGCCTGCGCACCCGCGTCTCGATGGTCTTCCAACAGTTCAACCTGCTGAACTCGCGGACCGTCTACGCCAACGTGGACTTCGCCCTGGAGGTCGCCGGGTACCCAAAGGCGCAGCGCCGCAACCGGATCGCCGAACTTCTACACTTCGTCGGCCTCGCCGACAAAGCCTGGGAGTACCCCACCCAGCTGTCGGGCGGGCAGAAGCAGCGCGTCGGCATCGCCCGCGCGCTGGCCGCCAATCCGTCGGTGCTCCTCGCCGACGAGGCGACGTCAGCCTTGGACCCGCAGACCACTAACGATGTCCTGACACTGCTGAAACGGGTCAACGACGAGTTCGGCATCACCGTCGTCGTCATCACCCACGAGATGGACGTCGTCCGCAAACTCGCGACCCGGGTCGCCGTCCTGGACAAGGGGCGCCTCGTGGAGGAGGGCGATGTTTACGACGTCTTCGCCCACCCGCAGGCACGGTTGACCAAGAGCATCGTCGAAGACTCCCTGCACGGGCGGCCCAACGCGGCCGAAACGGCGACCCTGACCGCCCGCTACACCAGCGGCACGTTCATCTCGGTGCCCATCGGTGAGCACACCGCCGTCGGCGACATCCTCGCCGACGTCACGCGCAGCACCGACCTTGGATTCGAGTTCGTCTACGGCGGTATCTCGGCCCTGCAGGGGCGGTCCGTCGGCAACATCACGTTGCTACTCAAGGGCTCCGACGAGGCGGTCGCCGCGGCGATCGCCCGTTTGCGGGAATCCACCCCCGAAGCCGAGGTGCTGGGATCGGAAGGGGTGGCGTCATGAACATCGATTGGGACACCCTCGGACCGATTTTCTGGGAGTCGCTCTGGCAGACGCTGCAGATGGTGGTCGCGACGCTGGTCGTCGGCGGAATCCTGGGATTGGCCCTGGGCATCGCGCTGTACACCACGCGCCGCGGCGGAATCCTGGAGAACGTGTGGGTCTACCAGATCCTCAACGTCATCGTGAACTTCGTCCGGCCGATCCCGTTCATCATCTTCATCGTCGCGATTGGACCGTTGACGGTGAAGGTCGTCGGCACCACGATCGGTACCGGTGCGGCGATCTTCGCACTGGTGATCGCGGCGACGTTCGGTATCTCGCGAATCGTCGAGCAGAACTTGGTGTCCACGGACCCGGGGGTGGTGGAGGCGGCCGTCGCTCTGGGTGCCAGCCCGCTGCGCATCATCTTCCGGGTGCTGCTGCCTGAGGCACTGGGCCCGTTGATCCTGGGCTACACCTTCATCTTCATCACTGTGGTGGACATGACCGCGGTGGCCGGGTCGATCGGCGGCGGCGGTCTGGGTAACTTCGCCATCCAGTACGGCTACCAGCGGTTCAATTGGTGGGTCACCTGGATCGCGGTGGCGGCGATCATCGTCCTCGTACAGGCGGCACAGTTCTTCGGGAACTGGCTGTCGGACAAGGCAATGCGGCGCGCTTGAGCGCGGCCCGCCATCGGTGGCTACGACGCCGGTGCGCCGAAGTTCAGCTCGTCGGGGTGGGCGCCGAAGCGCCGCCCCGCGTCGAGGCCGTTGATGACGGCCATGTCCTCGTCGTCGAGTGCGAAGTCGAAGACCTCGGCGTTCTGCGCGACGCGGGCGGTGCGCGAGGACTTCGGGATGACGACGATACCGCTCTGCAGATGCCACCGGATGATGACCTGAGCGATGGACTTCCCGTGCTTCTCGGCGATCACGGCCAGGGTTGGATTGCCCAATAGCTGGTTGGTGTGTGGTTCGCCGCCCCAGCCTCTACCGCTGCCGCCGAGGGGGCTCCACGCTTCGACGGTGATCCCGCGCTCAGCGCAATAACTGCGCAGCTCGCGCTGCTGCAACAACGGGTGGAGTTCGACCTGGTTGACCGCGGGAACCACGTCGGTGTGCGCGGCGAGCAGATCGAGGTGGTGCGGCTCGAAGTTGCTGACACCGATCGAGCGCGCCTTGCCGGCGCCCTGGATCTCGATCATCGTCGCCCACGTTTCAACCAGCCGTTCCTCGTGGCCGACGAGCGGCCAATGGATCAGATAGAGGTCGAGATGGTCCAGGCCCAACAGCGAGAGGCTCGTGTCGACGGCGGCAAGCGTGTTCACGCGACCATGCTCGGCGTTCCACAGCTTGGTCGTGATGAAGACGTCGTCGCGGTCGACGCCGCTGGCGGCCAGGCCGCGACCCACCCCGGCTTCATTGCCGTAGTCGGTGGCAGTGTCGATGCTGCGGTAACCCGCGTCGTCGAGGGCGAATCGGACGATCTCCTCGGTCTCCTCGTCGTCGGCCTGCCAGACGCCCAGGCCCAGTTGGGGCATGGTGTGCGAGTCGTTGAGGATGACCGACGGTGACCGGGAGACCATGGTCGGAGGATATCGGGTCGCCGTGCGCACATTGTTGAGGATGACTGCGGGGCCGGTCCACAATGTGGGGGTGGTTCATGCGTCACTCCCGGTTCTCGATTTGTCCCTCGCCGACTCCGACCCGCAGCGCTTCCAAGCCGAGCTGCTGGACGCCAGCAGCAACGTCGGCTTCTTCTACCTGACCGGGCACGGCATCGTCGACGACGAGTTCGACCGGGTGCTGGCGACTGCGCGCAGCTTCTTCGCGCAACCGGCCCAGGTCAAGGACGAGGTCAGCCAGCTGAAGAGCCCGCAGTTTCGCGGCTACACGCGCATCGGCGGTGAACTCACCAATGGGCAGACCGACTGGCGCGAGCAGATCGACCTGGGCCCCGACCGTGAGCCCATCGACGACGCCGAAGGTTTTTGGAATCTCCAGGGGCCCAACCTCTGGCCGTCGTCGCCGCCGGAGTTCCGAGACATCTTCACTGCCTGGACCGAGACGGTCAGCAACGTCGGCCGCCGACTCCTACAGCAGTGGGCCGTCGCGCTCGGGGCGCGGCCCGACATCTTCGACGAGGCGTTCGCAGAGCCGGCGACGTTGACCAAGTTGGTGCGCTATCCGGGCACCGACGACCTATCCCAGGGCGTGGGGGCGCACAAGGACTCGGGTGTGCTGACGCTGCTGTTGGCCGAGCCCGGTTCCGACGGCCTGCAGGTGGAGGCCCAGCGGGGTGAATGGATCGACGCCCCACCCATCCCATACACGTTCATCGTCAACATCGGCGAACTCCTCGAGGTGGCCACCGGCGGTGTGCTGCGCGCGACGCGACACCGTGTGCAGAGCCCGCCGCCCGGCAAGGACCGGGTTTCGGTGCCGTTCTTCTACAACCCCGGACTGGACGCCCAGATCCCGGTGTTCGACGTCGCCGCCAGCGGTCCGGGGGTCGAACTCGATCCGGGCAACCCGATCTTCGCCACCTATGGGGAGAATGCCTGGAAGTCACGGGTCCGTGCGCATCCCGATGTGGCGCAGCTCCACCACGGGATCGTGCCCACCGGCGTCGCGTCGGCGTACTGAGTCCCAGAGGGGGACCGGAGGGGGCCACCGCGGGACCAATGGACCCATCGGGTCCCCGGCTCTGGGCGGTCAACACGACCGGAGTTAGGCTGCCCTACATGAGACGACTCCTCGGTGTTCTCGTTGCCACCGTTGCCGCTGCGGGGGCGCTGGCCCCGGCGGCCGCCCCGACCGCCGTCGCGGCACCGTGGCGGCCCGCGATCAACGTCTACCTCGCCGACGGCGTGACCCCGGCCGGTGCGACGACGCTGCACCCCGGTGACACGCTGGTGGTCAAGGGCAGCGGCTTCGACCCAGCCGCAAACACGTCGGGTTTCCCGGTACCCGTCCCGCCGGGAGTGCCGCACGGGGTGTTCATCGCCTTCGGTGCTTTCGCGCCGCACTGGCGTCCGTCGGCAGGTGCGCCCGAGTCGTCGCGTGCCACCGCGCGCAGCGGTGTGCAGTGGGCCATGGCGCGCACTGCCCTGGACCGTGTGCCGACCGCACCCTTCGACTTCCGCCGCACCATCTACCAGCAGTGGGTGCCGCTGCACCCGAACGGCACGTTCACCGCGAAGCTCAAACTGTCGACGCCCAAGACGATCCCGGCCGGCGCCCGGTGGGGCGTGTACACCTACGGTGCCGCGGGCGCCGACAACGCATCGCAGGAGTTGGCCGTCGGAGTCCACTACAGCACCGCGCCCGGCCCGAACACGCCGAAACCGCCCGCCCACAACCTCCTGTGGGCCTACTCGCCGTCGTTCTACCGGACCGTCTCCGGCACGACCCAGGGCAGCGTCACCGGCAGTAAGGGCGCCGAGGTCGACAAGGCTGGACGCATGTCGTTCGAGCTGGTCGACGGTGCACTGGTCGGCGGCAACGGTACGCTGCGGTTCCGCGGGACCGTCGTCGCGTCGACGCGGTTCCACCTGTACGAGGTCGCCCTCGTCGACCCGATCCTCGTCGTCCGTGGCGGGCAGGGCGTGCTCAGTATGGCGACCTCGACGACCAACATGAACGGGACCGACGCCACGCGTCGCGTCGACATCGCCGACGTCGACCTGCGCGGGGCGACCCCCGACGGCAAGACGGGCGCGGCCGTCACGTTCCGGCCGGGGATTTCCCCGCAGGTCCTCGCGCTGCTCTCGACCGGGCCGGCGTCACCGCTGGACCTGCGCCTGACCGGCCGCTGAACGTGCGCGGGTTCTAGCTCACGACATTCAGATCGGTGGCCAGCCACTTGCCGTCGACCCATTGCATGGTGGCTGTCGTGGTCGTGGTCGTGTTGTACGACCCCGCGCCCTTGGCTGAACTATGCAAGACGAGGAGGACCTTTGCCCGTCCGTCTTGGCACTCCTTGACCGACTGGTTCACTACGCGGACGTTGACCGCCGTCGGGCTCATTTTTTGAAGCTGCTCGATGGTGCCGGCGAGCTGCTGGAGTCTGGTGAACCCGAAGGGTGTCCACCGGTCGCGGTTTCGAGCGAGGTAGGACTCCTTGGTGGTGCCCGAATCGAAACTCATCGCCGACGTCACAGTGCTCGCCGCTGCGTCAGCGACAGTGCCGCAATGGTCGTCGCCGACCGCGCGGTAGACGAAGTAGCCGCCGACGCCCACGCCGGCCAGGAGTACGAAGAAGGCCGCGAGGATCCCGATGATCAGCCCGACATACGACTTCTTCGGCGCCGCCGGGTACGGCGGCGGGTACGCCCCCGGTGGTGGATAGGAGCCGGGCGGGGTAGCGGGCTGCTGCGGCGGGATCGGTTGGGTCACGGGTCCCATTCAAGCGCATTGCGGGTCAACGGCTGCGGCTGTAGGCCTTCGTCGCCAGAAAACCGAACACGACCGTCAGCCCGACCGCCCAGGCCACGCTGACCCAGGCGTCGAACCCGAACACCGGCTCGCCGGCCGTCGTCGCGCTGCGCATGGCCGCGGCGATGTGGGACACCGGGTTCGCCGAGGCGATCGGTTGGGCCCAGCCCGGCAGATCGTCGAGCTTGACGAAGCCGGTGGAGAAGAACGTCAACAGCAGCAGCACGGCGTTCAGCGAGCCGACGGCGCTCTCGGCCGAGTCCGCCGACATCGCGACCGTCACCATGAACCACGCGACACCGAACCCGACGGCCAGCGGCACGGCGAAGTAGACCACCGCACCGAGTAGCCCGTTCTGGAACCGGAAGCCCATCGCGACCGCGACAACGGTGATCACCGCGACCGTCAGCGCATTGCGCGCGATGTCGGCGACGATGCGCCCGGCCAGCGGTGCGACCGGCGAGATCGGCAACGTGCGCAGTCGGTCGTCGAACCCGGATACGCGGTCCTGGTGGGCGGCCATCGCCGTCGACAGTGAGCCGAAGAGCACGCCCATCGTCGCGAACACGGGCGCGGCGTACTGCACGTATTCGGCGAGACTGGCCAGCGGCATGATCATCTTGCCGAAAGAGACCGACATCAGCAGGAGCAGGATCGTCGGCATGGCCGCCGCCGACGCAACCGTCATGGGCGAGCGCGCCATCAAGACCAGGCCGCGTCGGGTCATCACCGCGATGTCGCTCATGCCGTCCTCCCGAACACGCGGGGAGCCAGTGCTCCGAAGATGACCACCGAACCCGCGCACCACGCGAGCGCGATGAGCACCGCGTGAGTCGTGTTGACGGGCTGACCGGCGTTGGTCGCGACGGTGGCGGCGTCAGTGGACACCGCGCGCATCGCCTCGGTGACCCGGGACAGCGGCTGGTTCTGCACGATCGGCTGCAACCAACCCGGGTAGGCCCGCTTCGGGACGAACAGGGTCGACACCAACAACAAGGGGAAGTAGATGACCCCGCCGATCGCCTGGGTGGCCTCGGGGTCGGCGAGGGCGTAGCCGAGTACCAGGTATGGCAGGACGATCGCCACCGATGCCACGACGATGATCCCGATCAGGGCCAGTGCGCCGAACACGCCGGTCTCCAGGCGGAACCCGACGGCGTAGCCGATCGCGATGAGGATCGCCGAGCCGAATAGTCCGCGAACGGTCTCCCCGGCGAGCAGTGCGATCACCGGCGCCGACCGGGCGATGGGCATCGCCCGCAGGCGCGACGACATGCCCGACGAGGCATCCTCGGCGGCCCACACCGAGCCCGACATCGCCGAGAAGAACACCGCCTGCATGATGATCGCGGGCAGCAGGTACTGCGCGAAGTCCATGCCGGCGCGCTCCATGACGCGGCCGAAGATCGTGAAGAACAGGGTCGCGAACATCACCGGCATCACGACCGCGCCGATGATCGAGATGGGGCGCCGCGACATCAGCACGATGCTGCGCTTGGCAAGCAGCAGCGTGTCGGTGACGGCCGATGGTCGCGCTGCTGTTTGCGGTGCGGGCGAGTCGACGACGGTCGTCATGCGTTCGCCTCGGCGTCGGCGTCGGTGGGCTCGCCGGTGAGAGCCAGGAACACGTCGTCGAGGGTCGGGTTGCGCAGGCCGATGTCGTCGGGGACGATCCCGTTCTCGTCGAGGACACGAACGACCGCGAAAAGGGTCGCCGGTCCATCGCTGGGCACGGTGAGCTCACCGTCGTTCTCAGCGACCGGCCACCGGACGCCCAGGACGGCCGCCGCACGTGCGCGCTGCTCGTCGTCGACGGTGAGATGGCAGACCGCACCGCCGATGCGCGCCTTGAGCTCGTCGGGCGTCCCTTCGGCGATGACGGTGCCGTGGTCGATGACGACGATGCGGTCGGCGAGTTGGTCTGCCTCTTCGAGGTACTGGGTGGTGAGGAAGACGGTGATCCCTTCGTCGCGCAGGTGTCGCACGACGTCCCACAGCATGGCGCGGCTGCGCGGGTCGAGGCCCGTCGTGGGCTCGTCGAGGAACAGCACCCGCGGCTTGCCGATCATCGACGCCGCGAGGTCCAGGCGCCGGCGCATGCCGCCGGAAAAGGTCGCGGTGCGGCGGTCGGCGGCATCGGTGAGGTCGAATTCGTCGAGGAGTTCGGCGGCGCGCGCTGTCGCCGCGGCCTTGCCGAGTTTGAACAGGCGGCCAAACAGGATCAGGTTCTCGCGCGCGGTCAGCGCATCGTCGAGTGCGGCGAACTGACCGGTGAGGCCGATGAGCGGGCGGACCGCGGCGGGGTCGGCGAGGACGTCGATCCCGGCGACGCGCACCGTGCCGGAGTCGGGGCGCAGCAGCGTCGTGAGGATGTTGATCGTCGTCGTCTTGCCGGCGCCGTTGGGGCCGAGTACCCCGAGGATCTCGCCCTCCTCTACGGACAGGCTGACACCGCGCAGCGCGTTGACGTCACCGAATGATTTGTGCAGGCCGCGGGCCTCTACGGTAGCCATAATTAGGTAAGCCTAACTAGATGGCTGGAGAAGTCAAAACAATCGTGGTCAGCGCCACAACAGCTACCGGTCCCCACAGAGGCTACGGTTGCAACGGTAGCTGTCGTTGGGAGCGGTAGCCGTTGTGACAGTCGTCAGGGGATGCGGATCTCGCCGCCGCGGTTCAGCACGGTGTCCTCTTGCTGGAGGCAGGTGATGCGGACCGGATAGGTGCCGGCAGGCTTGGGGACCGAGCGGATCTTGAACGAGGTGAACAGTTCGTAGCGCTGGTAGACCGTCTGCCAGGATCGCACGCCCAGCGAGCCGAACGTCGGATCACCGAAGTAGGCGTCGAAGCGGCAGAACTTCTCACCGAGGGGCAGCCCGCTCACCGTCGCGACCAGGCGCGACTGTTCGGTGGAGAACTTGACCACCGGCTTCGTCGGCGGGATCGGGAATGCCGGCGGCGGTATGGGCGGCGGCGCGGCGGCGGCGGGGGCGGCCAGTGCGGCAGCTCCGATCGTGCCGAGGGCCACAGCGGCAGCGGCGAAGACGGACGTGGCCTTACCCATAGCAATCCCCCCTACGGGCTCAGTGGTGCTGGTTGTCCGGTGCGTAGGTGCCCTTGGACGTGATCCGCAGCCACTTCTCGTTGACCGCGACGATTTCGGGCTCGCCGGTCTTGGGGTTCGGGACGAAGCAGGACATGCGCACGAGGTAGCGGCCGGCCGGCAGCGGCTTGGTCGTGATGGAGACCGAGTCGCCGGTGGTCTTGCGCTTGCCGACGGTCACCATGTCGTTTCCCATGGAGCCGATGATCGGACCCGGGTTGCCCTGGCTGCGGTCGAACCCGCACGACTTGGTTCCGGGCGGCAGGTGGGTCGCTGCACCGATCAGGCGGTACTGGTAGACGCCGAACTTGACGGTCGGGGGCGTGACGGCCAGCGCCGGGGCGGCGGTCAGTGCCGTGCCGGCCACCGCTGCGGCGGCGGCAATCGCGGAAACGGTCTTGCGCATAGGTTTGCACCCTCTCGAAAAAGCCTTGGAAAAACTGAAGGTACCGCATCGGCCCTGACCAGGTGTTCGCATCCCTTAGCTTGCGCCGGTGAGCGTCGGTTGGCGGGCGTGATCCGATGGGGGTTGCGAAATAGGTCTGGCCAGACCTGGCCAGACATAGATAAACTAGCGCTATGACCACCGTGAACATCTTTGAGGCGAAGGCGTCGTTCTCGAAGTTGATCGCCGCCGCTGAGGCCGGGGAGACCATCGTCATCGCGCGTAACGGGAAGCCCGTCGCGAGGCTGGGTCCGATCGATCCAGTGACTTTTCCGCCTGCGAAGCTCGGCGACCTAGCAGGGCAGTTCACCGTGCCAGATGACTTCGATGAGTGGACTGCCGATGACGACGCACTCTGGTACGGCGACGGACAGGACTCCCGGCAGTCGTGACAGTGCTACTCGACACCCACGTCCTGTTATGGATGCGCTCTGCACCGGAGCGGTTGTCCCCGAGCGTGCTGGGCGCACTGGCCGACACGAGCGCGCGGAAAGTGATCTCGGTGGTCTCTCTGACCGAGATCGCCATCAAGGTGTCGACCGGCAAGCTCGACGTCGGGCCGCGATTCTTCGAGACCGCCGGCGACCTTGGGCTCGAGATAGAACCGTTCGGCGCCGACCATGCGCGGGTCCTCGCGGAGCTTCCGTGGATACATCGGGATCCGTTCGACCGGATGCTCGTCGCCCAGGCGATGGCCGGCGGCGCCACGCTGATCACGGTAGATCCGAATATCCAGAAGTACCCGGTGCCGACGCTGTCGTAGGTGGACCGCGCAAAGAGACCCGGGCCGATGGCCCGGGTCTCTTACGTGACACATGTCGCGACTCATGTGAGACACATGTCGCGACTCATCACAATGGCGGAGGATAGGGGATTCGAACCCCTGAGGGCTATTAACCCAACCCGCGTTCCAGGCGAGCGCCATAGGCCACTAGGCGAATCCTCCAGGTCTGGAGATGTCTCCAGTGCCTTGCAGATGATAGCGGTGACCACTGGGGAAACCCAAAAAGCGGCAGGTTCTACCCTGCGGGTCGAAGGACGCTCCCCGACCGTTTACACTTGGTGCCGGATCCCGCGCGGCGTGCATCCTGTGAACTCCCCCAGGGCCGGAAGGCAGCAAGGGTCAACGGGCTCTCTCGGGTGCGCGGGGTCCTCTAACTTTGCCGACTCCGTGCGAGAGGCCGCGGCCGTGAATTATCACTCGAGAAGCCCTGCCGAACTTCGCGACATCCGCGACGACCTCCGCACCCGGTACCGCGAGCTCCAAGCCGCCGGGCTGAGCCTCGACATCACCCGTGGCAAGCCGTCGCCCGCGCAGCTCGACCTGTCCAACGAGCTACTCCACCTGCCCGGCGACGACTACCGCGCCCCCGACGGCACGGACACGCGCAACTACGGCGGCCTCGACGGTCTGCTGGCGCTGCGCGAGGTGTTCGCCCCGCTGTTCGGTGTGGCGCCGCAGAACCTGATCGCCGAGGGCAACTCCAGCCTCGACCTCATGCACGACCTGACGGTGTTCGGCCTGCTGCACGGCCCGCCCGGTGCGCAGCGCCCCTGGTCGGCGGGTCCGATCAAGTTCCTGTGTCCGGTCCCCGGCTACGACCGCCACTTCGCGATCACCCAGAGCTACGGCATCGAGATGATCGGTGTCCCGATGCGCCCCGACGGTCCGGACGTCGACGTGTGCGCCGAACTCGTTGCACGGGATCCGTCGATCAAGGGGATGTGGCTGGTACCGACCTACTCCAACCCGACCGGCGCGACGGTCAGCGACGAGGTCGCCCGCGCACTGCTGACGATGCCGGCCGCCGACGACTTCCGGATCTACTGGGACAACGCCTACGCCGTGCACACGCTCGTCGAGGCACCGCCGGAGCCGCTGCGGATCGTCGAACTGGCACAGGAGTGCGGCCACCCCGACCGTGTGTATGCGCTCGGCTCCACGTCGAAAATCACTTTCGCCGGTGCGGGCGTCGCGTTCCTCGGATCGTCGAAAACCAACCTCGACTGGTTCCGCAAGCACCTGTCGGTCAAGATGATCGGGCCCGACAAGGTCAACCATCTGCGGCACCTGCGCATGCTGCCCGACGCCGACGCGGTGCGCACCCACATGGCCCGTCACCGCGACATCCTCGCGCCGAAGTTCCAGCTCGTCCTCGACATCCTCGACGATCGACTGTCCTCGTCGAAGATCGCGTCCTGGACGCGCCCGGAGGGCGGGTACTTCATCAGCGTCGACGTCCTCGACGGCACCGCGTCGCGCACCGTCGCACTGGCCAAGGACGCCGGTATCGCGCTGACCGCCGCGGGGGCGACATTCCCGTACCAGCGCGACCCCAACGACGAGAACATCCGGATCGCACCGAGTTTCCCCGAGCTCGACGAGCTGGCCGTCGCAATGGACGGATTCGCCACGTGTGCCCTGTTGGCGGCCACCGAGTCGCTGCTCGGTGAAGAAGTCTGACGCATTCGGCGGGCCGGTGACCGCAGACGTGGCACGGTGGGAGCCGTGAGCATTCCGGCGTCACGCGGGCGCACGATGGCGATCGTCGCCGGATCCGTGGTGGTCGCGGTGCTGGCCCTGTGGATCCAGAACGCGATCGTGCCGTACTCCAAGCCGTTCTGGGGACTCTTCGACAACCAGCTCGACCTCGACGTTTACCGCGCCGGCGCGCAGACTGTGCTCGACGGCGACAAGCTCTACGACGCCAAGCTGCTCGGCCAGATGGACTACACGTACACGCCGTTTTCGATCTTCGGATTCATCCCGTTCGCGTGGATGTCGATGACGGTGGCGCGAGTGGTGTGGATCGGTGGGATCCTCGTCGCGCTGTACTTCACGATCATGATCAGCTTCCGCAGCCTGGGTCGGTCGCCGACGCTGGCGCTGCGGGCCGTCGCCGTCGCGCTGGTGACGGTGATGATGCTGCTGGAGCCGGTGCGCACCACGATCTGGTACGGGCAGATCAACGTCTTCCTGATGGCGATCGTGCTTGCCGACCTCCTGCGCCCCGACGGCGCGCGGCTGCGCGGCGTCGCCACCGGCCTGACTGCGGGGATCAAGCTCACGCCGATGTTGTTCGCGGTCTATCTGCTGGTGATCCGCAATACTCGGGCGGCCGTCGGAGTCGTGGCGGGGTTCGTGGGGTCGGTGCTGCTTGGGTTCGCGATCCTGCCGAGCACGTCGTGGGACTACTGGACCTCGAAGCTGCGCGACCCCGATCGCGTCGGCACCCCGCAGACACCGGGCAACCAGTCGATCCGCGGCCTGCTCGCCAATCTCGGCCACACCAACGAGCCCAACGGGCTGCTGTGGATCCTGCTGGTGCTGGTGGGGTTCACCCTGGGGATCGGCGCCGCGGTCGTGGCGCACCGAGCCGGACAGGAACTGCTCGCGCTCTCGCTGGTGGGGATGACGTCGTGTGCCATTTCGCCGATGGCCTGGGGACACCATTGGGTGTGGTTCGTCCCGCTGGCGGTCGTCGCGCTCAACTGGATTTCCGACGCGGGTCGGTCGGCGTCCTCGCGCATCGTCGTCGGAGTCATGGTCGTCGGCGGGTTCTTGGCGGCGTTCTCGTGGCGGACGTACCTGGGTTACGCGACATGGCAGTTCAACCAGACGCGCGACGATGCGTACCTGATCGGCCTGTTTTTCAAGCACGGTTCGGTGGGGTGGCTGGACTGGTTTGTGTGGGAGCCGTACGTCTGGGTGTTCGTCGTGACGTGCGTGGTTGTGCTCATCGCCGGGGCGCGGTTGCGGGCGCCGGCGAAACCTGCCGAGGTCCAGGCCGAATGAGAGCGGGCTCGGCTGCCGGTGTCCGAGCGCACCGGTAGGCTCTGTGCGTGGCTCTGTATCGCACTTATCGCCCGGCAACCTTCGCCGAAGTCGTGGGTCAGGACCACGTCACCGCACCACTGGGCCGAGCCCTTGATTCCGGGCGGATCAACCACGCGTACCTGTTCTCCGGTCCGCGCGGCTGCGGCAAGACGTCGTCGGCGCGCATCCTGGCCCGGTCGTTGAACTGTGAGCAGGGCCCGACGTCGACGCCGTGCGGGACCTGCGATTCCTGCGTCGCGCTGGCGCCCGGGGGTCCGGGCAACCTCGACGTGATCGAACTCGACGCGGCCAGTCACGGCGGTGTCGACGACACTCGCGATTTGCGCGACCGGGCGCACTACGCGCCGTCGCAGTCGAGGTACCGGGTGTTCATCATCGATGAGGCGCACATGGTGACCAACCAGGGCTTCAACGCGCTGCTCAAGATCGTCGAGGAGCCGCCCGAGCACCTGATCTTCGTCTTCGCCACGACCGAGCCGGAGAAAGTGCTGCCGACGATCCGATCGCGCACCCACCACTACCCGTTCCGACTGTTGGCACCGCCGGTTATGCGCGGGTTACTCGAAGGGATCTGCGCGCGCGAGGGCGTCACCGTGGAACCCGAGGTGTTCCCACTGGTCATCCGAGCCGGTGGGGGGTCGCCGCGCGACTCGCTCTCGATCCTCGATCAGCTGCTTGCCGGTGGAGGTTCTGGCGGAGTCAGCTACGACGAGGCGATGTCGCTGCTCGGCGTCACCGACGTCGCGCTCATCGACGATGCGGTCGACGCGTTGGCCGCCGGCGATGGTGCGGCCTTGTTCGGCACCGTCGAGGACGTCGTCAATGCCGGGCATGATCCGCGACGGTTCGCCGTCGATCTCCTCGAGCGCCTGCGCGACCTCATCCTGCTGCAGGCGGTACCCGAGGCGGCCGAGCGTGGACTGGTCGAAGCGCCCGGCGACCAGGTCGCGAAGATGCGTGCACAAATCGACGGGCTGGGTTCGGCGATGCTGACGCGAGCCGCCGAGACGGTGCACACCGCGCTCGGCGAGATGCGCGGGACGACGTCGCCGCGGCTGTTGCTCGAGGTGATGTGCGCGCGCCTCCTGTTGCCGGAGACTTCGGCCGACGATGCCGCACTGCTGGCGCGCCTTGAGCGCCTCGAAGCCGGCGGGCCCCCTGCGGCCGCCGGCTCACCGACGCCACGAGCGGCCACCGGTGTTCCAACAGCGAAAGTTCCGCTGCCGGGTGCGCCAACGACCGAAGCGGCACTGGGAACAGCGAGAGCGGCAGCAGGTGGGTCAGTAGGTGCGCCTCCTCCGGCACCCGACGACGGTGCGCCGCTGAAGTACACCCGACGCTCTCAGCGCGCTACCGCGCCGACCGAGCCCGATCCGACGCCGACCGAGCCCGAGATTCCGCCGACCGAGCCCGAGATTCCGCCGAGCGAGCCCAAATCCGCACCGACCGAGCCCGAATCCGCACCGACCGAGCCCGATCCGACGCCGACCGAGCCCGATCCGACGCCGACCGAGCCCGATCCGACGCCGAGCGAGCCCGAACCCGAGCCAGAGCTCGAACCCACACCAGGGGAAGCCCCCTCCGGCCTGACACTCGAAGAGGTGCAGCGCCGGTTCGGCGAGGTGCGCGCGGCCATGCGTGAACATTCGCCGGTCTTCGAGGCGATGCTCAGCGGCGCGTTCATCCACCAGGTCGCCGAAAGCCTGATCACCGTCGGGCACACGGCGGAGGCGCTGGCCGCCCGCCTGTCACAGGAAGAGCGGGCCCAAGCGCTACGTGCGTCGTTCGCAAAGGTCTTCGGCACCGAGATCGACGTGCGCACGATTCACGCGCAGCCCGGCACGGGTCCGGCCGAGGCGGGAACGGTGCCGACGGCGGCGCAGCAGCCGAAGCAGTCGTATCGGCGGCCCAGTCGCGGCGGCGCAGAAGACACCTCCGACGACGTCATTCCCGAACCCGAGGAGCCTTCTCCGGAGCCTAGGCCCGACGAGGAGATCTCCGACGCCGAGCGCGACGAGATGGTCGCCCAGGCCCACGACGACTCGCCGTCGTCGCAGGTCCGCGACCCCGAGGAAGTCGCCTTGGAGCTGCTTCAGTCAGAACTCGGCGCGCGCGTCCTCGACGAGTCGTAGCGGGCTCGCTCGGCGTCGCAACGGGCTCGCTCGGCGTCGGATCGGGCTCGGTCGGCGAAACTAGGGCGTCCACCAGGGGCGCAGCGGCAGGGTGGACTTCCCGCCAGGCCCGAGCTTGCTCGCCAACACATGGTGCAACTGGATGATGTTGCGGTCGAAGCCGATTCGGCAGCCCGCCATGTAGAGGCCCCACAGGCGTGCGGTGCCCTCGCCGACCTCGGCGACGGCCTCGTCCCAGTGCTCGACGAGGTTGGCGTTCCAATCCCGCAGCGTCATGGCGTAATGCTCGCGGATGTTCTCTTCGTGGAGGACCTCGAGCCCGCCGACGTCCTGAATCTTCGAGATGATCGTCCCCGCGCCCGTGAGCTCCCCGTCGGGGAACACGTAGCGGTCGATGAAGGCGCCCGCCTTGTTGGACCCGGTGTTGCCGGGGCGGGTGATGCTGTGGTTGAGCATCAAGCCGCCGTCGCGCAGCTTGTCGCGCATGAACGAGAAGTACGCCGGGTAGTTGCTGACCCCGATGTGTTCGGTGAGCCCGATCGATGACACCGCGTCGAAGCCCGACTCCGCCACGTCGCGGTAGTCGGAGTGGCGGACTTCCGCTAGATCACCTAGACCCTCGTCGACGATGGCCCGCTGCGCCCACTGGGCCTGCTCGGCCGAGAGCGTCGCACCGATCACCTTGACGCCGTGTCGTGCGGCGTAGCGGACCATCCCGCCCCAGCCGCAACCGATGTCGAGCAGCCGGTCCCCGGGCTGCAGGCGCAGCTTCTCGAAGATCAACCGGTACTTGTTCTCCTGCGCCACCTCGAGACTCGCGTCGGCGTCTGGGTACACGGCGCACGTGTAAGTCATCGACGGTCCCAAGACCCACTCGTAGAAGGTGTTGGACACGTCGTAGTGGTGGTGGATGACCTCGGCGTCACGAGTCTTGCTGTGCCGCAACCCCTCGGCGAAGCGGCGCCAGCGCGGCACGGCCTCCTGCGGCGGCGGGGCGATCGGCTTGAAGTGCTCCAGCCCGATCCCGCGGGCGATCTGCGCCATCTCCAGCGGCGACGGACGCGTGAAGCTGATGTTGTCCGAAAGGGCGCGCAGCGCTTCGTATGGATCGCCGGGCGGCACGCCGATGATGTCCAGATCGCCGGCGATGTAGGCGCGCGCCAGCCCGAGGTCGCCCGGTGCCGTGACCAGGTAGGTCGTACCCCGCGGGGTCTTCAGATCGACCTGGAACGGGGCGTTCTCCGGGCCCGTTGAGCTGCCGTCATACGCCGTCAGTCGCACTGATGGCGCGCCGCCGAGGAAGATCTCGAAGACCTTCGCCAACGGCATTCGGTCGGTCGCGGTAATCGCTTCCTTGAACGTGGTCATTGACTCTTCACCGCCTTGGAGTAGAGGTCCAACAGTCGGGACTGGGGATCGTATTTGGCTTTCAACTGCCCGTAGCGCTTCCCGCCGTACAGCTGCGCGAACTCCTCGGGCGGGTAGAACGATTCGGAATAGAGCGACTTGTGACCGTCGAGCTCGGCCACCCGCTTCTCGATCTGACGGTTGGCGTATCCGGGTTGGTCGGGGGTGACCGGGACCGCGGACCAGAAGCCGACGTTGACATAGGTGCGCCCGGGATCCAGCGGGTACAGCGGCCACGGCCGGTGCGGATCGGCGCCCGGCGGCAGGGGCTCGCGCAGCCGCAACGGACACAACCAGATCGGCTCGATCGGCACGTTCTCAAGGAACCAATCCACGAATTCGACGGTCCGATCGATCGGCACCTCGATGTCCTGGACGACGCGCTCGCTCGGAGGCAACCCCTTGCGGGCGCCCAGCCGGTCGCCGATGTTGTAGCGGTGGTCCAGCGCGATCAGTTTCCAGTAGAAGCTGCTGCGCAGCCATCGCCGCGGCCAGAACCGGCGGATCTTCGGGTTCTGCGTGCCGAAGGCTCGCGAGCACCAGAACCAGTCGGTGTCCCAGCGCCACAGGTAATCGTGGATCGTGAGGCGGTCGGTTTTGGGCGTCGCCGACGGATCGTGCTGGATGGACCGGTAGTAGATGTCGTTGCCCGTGTAGTCCGACAACGGGATCGACTCGTCGTCGGTCTGACGGCCCAGCACCAAGTACGACTCGTCGGCGGAGAACACCACACCGTCGAGGTAGTCGACGGGCATCCCGTCGTAGCTCTTCTTGTCGACGATGAGCGTCATCGTCGAGACCAGCGATTCCAGGTCGGTGAACCGCACGTGGCGCAGCTCGACGAAGGGCTTGACCGGCTCGAGTTCGATCTTCAACCGCACCGAATAGCCGAGCGTGCCGTAGGAGTTGGGGAAGCCGAAGAACAGATCGGCGTGCTCGTTGGTCGGAGTGGCGGTGATGATCTCACCGGCCCCGGTCAGCACGTCGATCTCCAAGACGGATTCGTGCGGCAGCCCGCTTCGGAACGACGTCGACTCGATGCCGAGCCCGGTCACCGCCCCGCCCAGCGTGATTGTCTTGAGCTGCGGAACGACCAGTGGCGCCAAGCCGTAGGGCAGTGTCGCCGCAACGAGGTCCTCGTAGGTGCACATGCCCGCGACCTCGGCGGTCCGTGCGTTCGGGTCCACCGAGACGACTCCGCCCAGGCCCGATACGTCCAATCCCGGGTGAGGGTTGGCGGCGCGGCGGCGGAAGAGGTTCGACGTCTTCTTCGCCAGGCGCACCGTTCCGTCGGGCGGTATCGCACGGTAGCTCTCGAGCAGCCGCGTCACACCCTGCTCGTAGACCGACGGACCCATCTCAACGTTTATCGACATCACCAACTAGCCTAGGTCGCAACGATGGCTGCCGCGACTGCGCTGCCACAATCACGAGCTGACGCCTCGAATGGACACGACGATCAGCCCCGACGAACAGGAGTGCCCGATGGCACAGGTGACCGCCAGCCAATCCGTGGAGATCAACGCCGCCCCCGACGCAGTGCTCGCCGCGCTGTCCGACTACTCGACGGTGCGCCCGGCAATCCTGCCGGAGAACTACCGCGACTACGGCGTGGTCTCCGGCGGAACGGGTGACGGCACCGTCGTCCACTGGATCCTGCAGGCAACGGAGAAGCGCCAGCGCGATGTGAAGGCCACAGTCGCCGTCGCCGGATCGACGATCACCGAGACCGACGCCAACTCGTCGATGGTCACCACCTACACCGTCGCCCCGAGCGGCAGCGGCTCGAAGGTGACCACCACGACCACGTGGCAGGGTGCCGGCGGTATCGGCGGCTTCTTCGAGAAGACCTTCGCCCCCAAGGGCCTCGGCCGCATCCAGCTCGCCCTGCTCGGAAATCTCAAGTCGCGGCTGGAGAACTGAGCCGCCGCCGTCGCCCCAGCCCGCTCCCGCCGCGCGCGGGGGTGGATGCGACGCGGGTCATCCTGCGTCACGACGAGTCCACGACAGTCCTGGACGCGCTTCTCGCCTCGTCGTCGGGCGCCGAAGTCGGAGCCGAAGCCCTCGTGGCGCGTGCCGATGCCGGGGAAGTCGTCGACATCGACGGCCGACCGGTCGCCCTCGACGCTCCTTCGCGGCGCAACGTGGCAGTGTTCTTCTACCGGGACCTGCCGGTGGAGACCCCGATCCCGTTCGACCTCGAGATCCTCTACGACGACGAGAACCTCGTCGTCGTCGACAAGCCGCACTTCCTCGCGACGATGCCCCGCGGGCGCCACGTCACCCAGACCGCACTTGTGCGCTTGCGGCGTGAGCTGGGCAACGATGCCCTCGCACCCGTCCACCGGCTCGACCGGCTGACCGCTGGAGTCCTCGTCTTCACCCGACGACCAGCCGTGCGCGCCGCCTACCAGGAACTCTTCGCCGCGCGCCGGGTGTACAAGGAATACCGCGCACATAGCGACGCAACGGCAGACGAGGACCTGCGTGACGGGATTCGCGTGGCCAACCGGATCGAGAAGCGCGCCGGTGATCTGCGCGCCCACGTCGTCGACGGCCCGGTCAACGCCATCAGCACCATCACCCGCACCGACGACGGCTTCCGCCTCGTCCCCGAGACCGGTCGCACCCACCAGCTACGGATGCACATGGCCGGGTTGGGGGCACCCATCGTCGACGATCCGCTGTACCCGGACGTGCGTCCGGAACTGGCCGAACTGCCCGATCACGGCGATTTCTCTCGGCCACTGCAGCTGGTGGCGTCAGCCCTGCGGTTCACCGACCCAATCACGGGCGCCGACCGCAGCTTCGAGTCCCGACGACGGTGAGCGGTACCCTCGTCAACGTGACTGAGACCGTAAGCGAGTCAGCCGATGAGGTCGGCGGCGACATCGTGACGCAGCCGGACCGGGGCGAATTCTGGACTCGCGCCGCCGCATGGCTGATGGTGATCGGCGGTGCGATCGGACTAGGTTCGTCGGCGTGGCTGACGATCGAGAAGCTGCGGCTGGCCGAGAACCCAACCTACGTGCCGTCGTGCAGCCTCAACCCGGTGATGGCCTGCAGTCCGGTGATGAAGTCGTGGCAGGCGAGCCTGTTCGGCTTCCCCAACCCGCTGATCGGAATCGCGGCGTTCGCCGTGGTCGTGACCCTCGGCGTCGTCGTCCTCTCGGGGTCGAACTTGGCCCGGTGGGTGTGGGGCGGGCTGCAGATCGGGATTCTGCTGGGCCTGATCTTCGTGCTGTGGCTGATGTACTCGAGCCTCTACGACATCGGGAAGCTTTGCATCTACTGCATGGTCGTCTGGGCGGTGACGATCGCGATGTTCGGCGCGATCACGGTCCGCAACCTGATGGCGACGACGTCGTCACCGGGACGCATACTCAGCGCGGCCGCCACCTATCTCCCGCTGGTCGTCTTCGTCGCCTACATGCTCGTCGCCGGCGCGATTCTCGACCGGTTCTGGGACTACTGGTCGACGCTCTTCTAAAGCGCGATGACGATCCACGGCTCCTATGAGCGCCACCCCGACCTCGGCTGCGAGGCCATCGTCTTTCTCGACGACGAGACGGGCGCCTGCTTCCAGGTTCAGCGCGACCTGGTCGGTGGCGACTCGGTCGCCCGGGACGGCTACAGCGTGAGCACCGGCGCAAGTGCGCCGATCTACAACGCGGTCAAACAATGGCGCCGCGTCGACGACCGATTCGAGTTCGAGATGGTGCCCCGCGCGGGTCGGCTATTCGGCGGGGATGTCCTGTCGTTCGAGGTCGCGCCCGTCGACACGACCCTCGACGAACTCGCCGTCCACCTCGACCGGCTCCTGCGATGAAAACGTCGGACCGACGACTACCCTGGACCTCGTGACTGATACACCAGACCTCGGTGCCCTCTTCGGCGGCGGTGACCCGGATGCGCTCTCGGGTTTGCTGGCCCAGGCGCAGCAGATGCAAGAGCAGTTGATGCGGGCCCAGCAGGAGATCGCGGCAACTGAACTCACCGGCCAGGCCGGCAACGGGCTGGTCACCGTGACGGGCCTCGGTTCCGGCGGTGTCACCGGCGTGACGATCGACCCCAAGGTCGTCGATCCGTCGGACGTCGACACTCTGCAGGATCTCATCGTCGGAGCCCTGGCTGAGCTCGACGACAAGCGCGACGCGCTGGCGACGCAGAAGATGGGCCCGCTTTCGGACGGGCTGGGCGGCGGGCTGCCCGGTCTCGGTTAGTCGGCTCCCATGTACGAGGGGCCGATCCAGGACTTGATCGACGAGCTGGCCAAGCAGCCCGGTCTCGGGCCGAAGGGTGCCCAGCGCATCGCGTTCAGTCTGTTGGCGGGCGAGAAGGCCGACATCGACCGCCTCATCGCCGCGCTCGCGCGGGTCCGTGACGACGTGACCTTCTGCTCCGAGTGCGGCAACGTCTCGGCCAACCCGCGCTGTCGGATCTGCTCCGACGCGCGGCGCGACGCGACGAAGATCTGCGTCGTCGAGGAGCCCAAAGACGTCAACGCGATCGAGCGGACCAAGGAGTTCGCGGGCCGCTACCACGTGCTGGGCGGTGCGCTGGACCCGCTGTCGGGGATCGGCCCGGACCAGCTGCGCATCCGCGAGCTGCTGCGGCGCCTGGGCAACCAGGCCGACGGCATCGACGTCACCGAGGTGATCGTCGCGACCGACCCCAACACCGAGGGTGAGGCCACCGCCACCTACCTGCTGCGGATGCTCAAGGACTTCCCCGGGCTAGAGGTCACGCGTTTGGCCTCCGGGCTACCGATGGGCGGGGATCTCGAGTTCGCCGACGAGCTGACCCTGGGCCGAGCGCTGTCGGGTCGCCGCGCCCTGGCCTGAGCCGGGTATGCCCGACGCGGAGGACGTGCTGGCCGAGATCGCGTCGACGGTCCGGGCGGGCATCATCGCCGTCGACGGTCGTTCCGGGGCCGGGAAGTCGACGTTCGCCGCCCGCCTCGTTGAGAAGTTGGGGGACCGCGCGCTGCTGGTCAGTACCGACGAGTTCGCCACCTGGGACGACCCGGTCGCGTGGTGGCCGGAGTTCGTCGATGGCGTGTTGACACCGTTCCTGGCCGGTGACGACCTGCGCTACCGCCGTCGCGTGTGGCACGGCGACGACGCGGAGCCGGGGCCGGAGGTCGTCCGTGCGTGGCGGCCGATCCTCGTCGTCGAAGGGGTGTCGTCGGCACGTCGGTCGATGGTCCCGCACGTAGCGCGGGCGCTGTGGATCGATGCCGGCTCCGCGCAGGAGCGGCTAGAGGCCGCGGTCGCCCGCGAGGGCGAGCACGCGCGTGGACTTCTGCAGGCGTGGCAGCGCTTCGAGGACGGCTGGTTCGCCGTGGACCAGACGCGGAACCGGTGCGAGGTGGTCGGTCAGCGCGCGGCGGCGAGCCGTTCTTTGCGGAGCTGATCGACCTCCGGGAGGTTCAGCGGGGCGAGCTTGGTGCCGGTCGCCTGTTCCAGGAGGTAGTCGGCCAGTTCGGGATTGCGGGCCAGCAGCGGGCCGTGCATGTAGGTCCCGATGACACTGCCCTGGACGATGCCCTCGACCCGATCGGCCGTGCCGTTACCGACGCCGTGGCGGACCTTGGCGAGCGGCTGGGCATCGGTGCCGAGGGTGGTGATGCCGCGGTGGTTCTCGAATCCTGACAGCGGTTGGGTCAGGCCGGCCAGGAGTGGTTCGGTGACCAGCTCGCCGATCGAGCGCGCTGGCCCCGGGGAGGTGGTCAGGTCGAACAGGCCGATGCCATCGACCTTCTCGCCAGCCGCGGTCTCATACCAGTGGCCGAGCACCTGGATGGCCGCGCAGATCGCCAGTACCGGACGCCCTGCCGCTGCGGCGCGCTGCATGCCCGGGTGCTCGGTGAGGTGACGGGTGGCCAGGCGCTGGGCGAAGTCCTCGGCGCCGCCGAGGGTGTAGACGTCCATCGAGTCGGGCACATCGTCGTCGAGGGTGATCTCGACGATCTCGGCCTCCATCCCGCGCATGCGGGCGCGTTGGCGCAGGACCAGTGCATTCCCGCCGTCGCCGTAGGTGCCCATGACATCGGGCAGCACCAGGCCGATCCGGACTGTCGACTCGCTCATCGGGCATCTCCCGTCGTCTGGGCGACGGCTTGCGCGTGGGCCCGTTCCAAGGCCGTGCCCAAGTCGCGGAAGGCGGTGTAGTTGGCCAGGATTTCGATGCGGCCCGGTGGGCACTGGGCGATCGCGGTCATCGGGTCGGGAACGGTGGTGTGCTCGGCTCCGGCGTACAGCAGGCGCACACCGAGGTCGGCGGCGCGTTCACCGGAGGCGATGACCTTCATGGTCTCGAAGGCCTCGAACCGGACGTCCCACAACCAGGACAGGTCCTCGCCGTCGGGGACCTGGCCGTTGACGGCGATCACCAGGCTGTCGGCGTCCTGGTCGATCATCGACAGCGCCTCTTGCCAGCCGGCCGGGTTCTTGGCCAGCAGTGTGCGGATGGTGTGGTTGCCCAGGCGGTAGGAGCCGTAGCGGCCGGCGATCTCACCGACGGTCCCGACCTCTTTCGCGGCCAGTGCCGGATCGGCGCCCATGGCGACGGCCGCGGCGATGGCCTGGGTGGCGTTGCCGCGGTTGGCACGCCCGGGGACGGCGGGGTCGAGGGGGGCGCTGAAGCCGTTGGGGCCGTAGACGCATGCGTCGTCGAACCACCAGTCCGGCGTCGGCCGGGCGAAGTTCTCGTCGCCGGTGGAGCGCCACTGTCCGTCGCCCGAGCGGACGATGGGCTCGCCTGTGCGGGGGCAGCTCACCGAGTCGCCGACCCAGCTCGCCCCGGCCGCGACCCACACGACGTTGGGGGCGTCAAAGGCGGCGGACGCGACGAGCACATCGTCGCAATTGGCGACGACGGTGAGTTGCGGATGACGGGCGATGCCCTCGCGCAGCCGCCGTTCGATGATGTTGATCTCGCCGACGCGGTCGAGTTGGTCGCGCGAGAGGTTCAGCAGGACCAGGACCTCGGGATTGAGCGCATCGGAGACGTGCGGTACGTGCAACTCGTCGACTTCGAGTGCCGCCAATGGCTTGCCGCGCGTCAACGAGAGGGTCGCGATGATGCCGGCGTCCATGTTGGCGCCGTCGGCCTGCGTGGCGACCGGTCCAACATCCGACAGTGCTGCGGCGAGCATCCTCGTCGTCGTCGATTTGCCGTTCGTGCCGGTGACCAACGCGGTCCGGCGGCCCGCGCCAAGGCGGGCCATGATCGAGGGGTCGACCTTCATGGCGACCAGACCGCCGATCATCGACCCTTTGCCGCGCCCGGCCGCGCGAGACGCCCAGCGGGCAGACGCCGCTGCCGCGAGTGCGAGGCGGGTGCGGGCGGGGAGCCGCGACGCTTCTGACATGGGATCGAGTTTCCCACACCGCGACGCTGCAGCAAGTGCGCGCCTCCGGCGCTGTGGCCAAGTGCGCCTCCGGCGCTACGACAAGTGGGCGGTGCGACGGCGTGTAAGCATTACGGGAAGGGAGTCCCAGGAGGAACGGTGAAGGTTCAGCTATTGATCGACGGCGCACCGTCGAAGGTCACCTCGAGCATCGCGCAAGCGGTGGCTGTCGGCGCGGATGGTGTGTTCACCTTCGAAGGGCAGCACGACGTCTTCCTCCCACTGCAGACCGCGGCAGTTGGGAGTGACCTCGAACTCATGACCAACGTCGCGATCGCCTTGCCGCGCTCGCCGCTGCATCTGGCCCACGCGGCTCACGATCTGCAGACCTACAGTCAGGGACGGTTCCGGTTGGGTCTGGGGTCGCAGGTGCGCGTCCACATCGAGAAGCGGTACGGGTCGCGCTGGGACAAACCGGCCAAGCAGATGGCGGAATGGATCCAGGCCACGAAAGCGATTCTCGACTCGTGGCAGTCGGGGGCGCCGTTGGACTTCCGCGGCGAGTACACCCAGCACCGAATCATGTCGCCGAACTTCAACCCGGGTCCCAACGAATTCGGCGTCCCGCCGGTGTTGCTCGGGGCGCTCGGGCCGATCATGACTCGGACCGCAGGCCAATACGCCGACGGCCTATTGGTCATGCCGTTCTGCAGCCGTCGCCACTTCGCGGAGAACACGGTTCCCGCCTTGAAGGAGGGCTTTGACCGTGCCGGACGCAGCGGCGACAACTTCTCGATCATCGCCCAGGCCATGGTCGCGGTCGGAGAGACTGACGAACGGATCGCCGCCGCGCGCAATGCGGTGGCCCGGTTGGTCTCGTTCTATGGCTCGACGCCGGCCTATCTGCCCGTCCTGGAGATCGAGGGATGGGCTGACGTCCACCCCGAGCTCAACGCCCTGTCCAAGCGCGGCGACTTCGCGGCGATGCGCGACTTGATCACCGACGAGATGGTCGACCGGATCGCGGTCGTCGGTACCCCGTCGCAGGTCGCGGCCGAGATCGGCGCGCGGTTCGGCGCCCACTCCGACGAGGTGTGCTGCTACTTCCCCGGGTACGACCCTGGGCCCGCGCTGACGAGGCAGTTGGTGGACTGCCTGCATGAAGTGCCCGACGTCGGCCACCACGGTTGAGAGGTGTACGAATTGGACATGTCCCAGTACGAGAAGGTTCGGTTCATCGGCTATGCGGTCCCCACGACGCCCGCCGACATCGTCGCGGTCGGTGACCCCAACGGCACCGGGAACGTCGCCGGAACCTATCGCGCCCACGACGACATTCACGCCGACATCGCAACCCGCGGGGCCGCGCTGAAGAACGCCGTCGATACCGCGCGCGCTGCGCTACCCGACGAGGAGACCGGCGTTCTCAACGTGTTTCTGGCTCCCGAGTTCTACTGGCACGGACCGCTGGGCCCGTACGTGCACGCACCCGGTGAACCGGACCCGGGTGATCTGATCCTGGAACACCTGGGAAAGCTGTTCCCGACCGATGAGTACCCCGGATTCCTGCTCGTACTCGGCACCGCGATCTCGGCGGAGGTGGCCGACCTCGGCTCCCTGATGTCGGCGCCCGAGGTGGCCGTTCGCAACACCATCGTGCGCGCGCTCGGTGAGGGCTGGCGTGAGTCCGACGGCCCGCTCGCACTGGTGATCTTCGATTCGCTGATCAACTTCATCAAGAACTGTCACGCCTACCCGGCGGTCGAGGTGCGCAACCGGGCGTTCGTGCTGGGCCCGGGAGACCTCGACGGGATCGATACCGAGTTCGGGGTCCGGGAGCTCACCACCGAGAAATACTTCGACTCCAACGAGGACCTGCTGCTCTGGGACGTCACCGGGAAGGCCGTGATCACCGAGCAGATGGCCGCGTACCCGATCCTGGACACCTCCGGCGGCGACTTCAAGAAGAAGCCCGACGACCCCCACGCGCTCTTTCGGATGCGCGACGAGGGCGGGAGTGCCGGCCCGGTGGTCGGCGTGGAGATCTGCCTGGATCATTCCGACCACCGGATGCGCAAGGCCGTCGCTCGGAGTCCGTGGCCGCAGCGCCACGACGGGCTCGACCTGCACCTCGTCCCGTCGTGCGGGATGCAGCTACACCCGCAGTCGGTCGCCGCCCACGCCGGCGGCTGGGCGTTCAACTGCGACGGTCAGTACGCGCTGGGGTCGGCTGATCAGTCGGGCTCGCCGCAAACCGGAACTGTCGGATCGGTGCCGTGCGCCTACGCCGACTACGTCGGCGCTGCCGACCCCGGGTACGGCGCCCATACCCAACTCGCCTGGATCGCCACCGGCCCGCGCGGCGCCAATCCGCCGCTGTCGGGTTCGGCCGACGCGGAGTTCCATCCGGCTCTCGACGTCGACGTTGTCGTGCTCCCGGTGACACCGGGATCGGGCTTCGACGAGTGCTTCGCCGGCGGTCCGGGCGCCGTGCACATCTACGGCGCGGCCAAGCCGCTGCCGCTACGCAACCCCGCGAGCACCGTCGTGTAGTGCCGGGCTGGGTAGGCTGTGCCCCCATGAGAACCGGAGCGACCCTGCCAGTCGGCGTGCGCATGCAGCGCACCATCATCAAAGGAGTGGGCAGACTCCCCGCGGTCGTGCGACGCCAAGCGTCGGTCGCTTCGCCGATCAACACTTCCGGCGACCGGCTGGACCCCTACCTCGGGCTCATCTGCCAGGCTGCCGAGAAGATTCCCGCCTTCAACATGCACGACCACAACGTGGTCGTCGCGCGCAAGCGCCTCGAAGCGTCGGCGAAGATGATGGTGCCCGACTTCGCGCCGTTCACCGTCGAGGAAGACCTCGTCTTCGACGGCCCTGCCGGTCCGTTGCGGGCCACGCGGTACCGAGCCGGGCGGTCCTCGCTCGGGCTGGTCGTCTTCTACCACGGCGGTGGCTGGACTCTCGGCAGTCGCGCCAGCCACGTCGGGATGGCCAAGGCGCTGGCCGCCGACGCCGGCGTCGACGTGCTGTCCGTCGAATACCGCCTCGCTCCGGAGCACCCGTTCCCGGCCGCGTACGACGACGCGATGGCGGCCTGGCGCTACGCGGTCTCGCGCGCCGCGGACTGGGGGCTGGACCCGCACAAGATCGGCGTCGCCGGTGACAGTGCCGGTGGGAACCTTGCTGCTGTCGTCGCCCAGCAGACCAGGGGAGACGACGTCGTTCCGGCACACCAGCTGCTGATCTATCCGGCGGTCGACCTCGCCGTCGACTTACCGTCGAAGGACGAGTTTGCCAGCGGTCGCTTCCTGACCCGGGAACACATGGACTGGTTCGTCGACAATTACATCCCCGACCCCGCCGACCGTGGAGACCTGCGGGCGTCGCCGCTACGCGCCGAGGACTTCTCCGACCTCCCACCCGCCCACGTCGTGCTCGCCGGGTTCGACCCGTTGCGCGACGAGGGAATCGCCTACGCGGAAGCGCTGCGCGACGCCGGTGTTCCGGTCACCGTCGACCGGGTCGGCCCGATGTGCCACGGCTTCCTCAGCATGACCATGCTCTCGCCGGAGGCGCGCGATTCCGCGGTCCGGGCCGCCGCGGCGGTCGCTGACGCCCTGCGCTGATTCTTCTTGTCGGCGAAGACGGCCAAAACGACCTCATCGTCCACCATCGCGGACTTAGGGTTTCCTCGGGGGATGGCGGGCGACCGAGAGGACTGCGCTGATGAGCGAAGGTGGTCCGACTCCCGAGGTGGAGTCGGTTTTCGATGACGATGATGACGGTTCGACCAGCGGCGCGATCCGGATAGCCTCGGTTGCCGCGCTCGGCGGCCTGCTCTTCGGCTATGAGACGGCCGTCATCAACGGTGCGACCAAGGCGATCGAGCAGGACTTCAATGTCAGCTCCGGCGCGCTCGGTTTCGCCGTCGCCTCGGCATTGATCGGCGCCGCCGCGGGTGCACTCACGGCCGGGCGGATCGCCGACCGGATCGGCCGCCTGAAGGTCATGAAGATTGCCGCGGTGCTGTTCTTCATCAGTGCCATCGGCTGTGCCTTCGCGCCGGAGCACTGGGGCGGCGGCGGTTTGGCCGTATTTATCCTCTTCCGAATCATTGGTGGTTTCGCCGTCGGCGTCGCCTCGGTGATCGCGCCGGCCTACATCGCCGAGACCGCACCCGCGCGGATCCGCGGTCGGCTCGGTTCCTTGCAGCAACTGGCGATCGTCCTCGGCATATTCCTCTCCTTCTTGGTCAACCTCGCACTGCGCAACGCGGCGGAGGACGGGGCCAATAGTCCACTGTGGTTGGGCCTGGACGCGTGGCGGTGGATGTTCCTCATGATGGCCATTCCCGCGATCGCCTACGGTGTGCTCGCCAGCACCATTCCGGAATCGCCGCGCTACCTGATCTCCAAGCAGCGCATCCCGGAGGCCCGCGCAGTCCTCGAGAAGCTCCTGGGCGAGAAAAACCTGGAGATCACCATCAACCGCATCCGCAGCAGCATGTTGGGGGAGCACAAGCCGTCGTGGCGCGACCTCAAGCGTCCGACCGGCGGCGTCTATCCGATCGTCTGGGTCGGCATGCTGCTGTCGGTGTTCCAGCAGGCCGTGGGCATCAACGTCATCTTCTACTACTCCAATGTGCTGTGGGAGGCCGCCGGCTTCGACGAGAGCCAGGCGTTCTTGACGTCGACGATCACCTCGGTGATCAACATCGTGACGACGATCGTCGCGATCCTGCTGATCGACCGCGTCGGTCGCAAGCCGTTGCTGTTGGTCGGGTCGATCGGCATGGTGGTGACGCTGTCGGTGGTCGCCGCCTGCTTCAGCCAGCTGACCAATGACCTCGATGCTGCGGGTAACCCGGTGTTGAACGACAGCGGCGAGGTGGTCCAGACCCTGCCCGGTGCGTGGGGCATCATCGCGCTGCTGGCGGCCAACGGTTTCGTCATCTTCTTCGGGATGAGTTGGGGCCCGGTGGTGTGGGTGCTGCTGGGGGAGATGTTCCCCAACCGCTTCCGCGCTGCGGCGCTCTCGGTGGCCGCCGCCGCACAGTGGGCGTCGAACTGGGCCATCACGATGAGCTTCCCGGTCATCAAGGACGGTCCCGGCCTGGTGTTCGGTTACCTCATGTACGCGGCGTTCGCATTGCTCTCGTTCCTCTTCGTCTGGCGGTTCGTGCCGGAGACGAAGGGTAAGACCCTTGAGGACATGGACGCGCTCGCCGGAGTCGCCGACGAGTAGTCGTCGGCGCGCCGGATAGCATCACCGGCATGACTGACGACGACGGTGCTGCCGCCGCTGATCCGGAATCGACGGTCGCACCGACGTCGATGGCCGCACCGACGCCGGGCGCCCCGTCGTTTCGAAAGTTGTTGGCGCCGACGGCGATCACGCTGTTGCTGACCGGTGCAATCCTGTACGGGCTGTCGAAGTGGTGGGGCGCGCCGGTGCTCTCGGCCGGCTACATCGGCGTGATGTTCCTCGCCCCCGCGATCCGGGTCCTCAGCCTGCGCGGAATGGTCTACGCGACGGCGTGGGCGTCGGTGATCCTGTGCGCCGGGGTGCTCATCGGCGGGCACGGGCCCTGGGCGCAGCTCGGCGGCATCGTCGCGACGGCCATCGGTCAGGGCATGTTCGTCGTCAATGGTGGGGCGGGGCTCAGTCGTTCGCCCGCCAGCTTCCTGGGCTTCAGCAAGTTCGCCGACTCGGGCGGCTTCAGCGATCTGTGGCAGCCGCTGGTCGGACTGTTGATCGCGGCCGTTGCGGTGTCGGTTTTGGGTGCGATCGCGTTCGGCTCGAGCCGCAAGCATCCGATGCGTGAGCCGTTGTCGGAGCGCATCTACTACGGGGTCGGGCTGGCTGTCGGGTGTTCGGCGCTGACAGCGATCTGGGCCGCAACGGGGTGGGGTGCCCTCAGTTACGCGCTGCTCGTGTTCTGTCTGATCTACGCCTACGACGCCGGAAAGGTCGTCCACAACTCCGGGGTCCGTGTCGCCGGTGCAATGCTGGGCATCGGGTCGGCGGTGCTCGTATCGTGGCTGCTGCCGACTCCGGGGGTGATTGTCGCCTTCGTCGTCTGCGGCATCCTCGCGGTCGCCAACGTGCTGACCGGCCACCACTTTTGGTACGTCGTGTTCCTAGTGGCGGCGGTGGTGCACCTCGCCGATGTCAAACCGGGCGCATCGGCAGCCGTGTCCGCGGAAGAGCACATCATCGGTGTGGTGGTGGCCGCGGCCGTCGCCGTGGCGCTGCACTGGGCCGCCGTGCCGCTGCACGACCGTGTGCTCAAGCCCCTATTGCCACACAGCAACTACTGATCCCCACAACTGCTGCGGTTGCAGCGTCAGCAGTTGTGGGGATCGGTAGCCGATCTTGTGCGATGGGCTACGGCGCCCAGGTGCGTTCTGCCTTCTCGTCGTCCGCGGGAGCGGCTGCGCGGTTGGCGCGGTTGACCGCGGAGACCACGGCGCGCAGGCTCGCCGTCGTGATCGACGAGGCGATGCCGACGCCCCACACCGTCGACCCGTCGATTTCGGTCTCGACGTAGGCGACGGCACTCGCGTCGTCGCCGGCGGTCAGCGCGTGCTCGGAGTAGTCGAGGACGCGGACGTCGAATCCGACGGTCGACAGCGCGTCGACGAACGCCGCCAGCGGACCGTTGCCGCGACCCTCGATCTCGCGCTCGACGCCGTCGACCTTGACGACGGCGCTGATGGCGTCCTCACCGTCGTCGGTCTCAGCGGCGTCGACGTGCTGACGGATCCGCTCCAGCGGCCGGATCGGCGTCAGGTACTCGTCGGCGAAGACGTCCCACATCTCCTTGGGCGACACCTCGCCGCCCTCGCCGTCGGTCAGCTTCTGGATCTCACGGCTGAACTCAATCTGCAGGCGGCGCGGCATGTTCATGCCGTGGTCGGCCTTCATGATGTAGGCGACGCCGCCCTTGCCGGACTGGCTGTTGACGCGGATGACCGCCTCGTAGTTGCGCCCGACGTCCTTGGGGTCGATCGGCAGGTAGGGCACCTGCCACACGATGTCCTCGACATCGGCGTCGGCCGCATCGGCGTCGATCTTCATCTGGTCCAGGCCCTTGTTGATGGCGTCCTGGTGGCTGCCGGAGAACGCGGTGTAGACCAGGTCGCCGCCGTAGGGGTGGCGTTCGGGGACGTTCAGCTGGTTGCAGTACTCCACCGTGCGACGGATCTCGTCGATGTCGGAGAAGGAGATTTGCGGGTCGATGCCGCGGGAGAAGAGGTTCATGCCCAGGGTCACCAGGCAGACGTTCCCGGTCCGCTCGCCGTTGCCGAACAGGCAGCCCTCGATGCGGTCCGCGCCGGCCAGATACCCCAGCTCGGCGGCCGCGACGGCCTCGCCGCGGTCGTTGTGCGGGTGCAGGCTCAGCAGGATCGAATCGCGGCGCGCCAGGTTGCGGTGCATCCACTCGATGGAGTCGGCGTACACGTTGGGCGACGCCATCTCGACGGTCGCGGGCAGGTTGATGATCAGCGGGTCCTCCGGCGTCGGCGCGATGATCTCGCTGACCGCGTCGCAGACGTGCTTGGCGTAGCTCAGCTCGGTGCCGGTGTAGGACTCCGGCGAGTACTCGTAGCGCCAGTGCGTGTCCGGGTACTTGGCCTGCTCTTCGAGACACTTGTGCGCCGCGTGGGTGGCGATCGCCGTGATCTCGTCCTTGTCGGCGCGGAACACAACGCGGCGCTGCAGTACCGACGTCGAGTTGTAGAAGTGCACGATCACCTTCGAAGCGCCGCGGCAGGCATCGAAGGTCCGCTCGATCAGTTCGTCGCGCGCCTGCGTCAGCACCTGGATGGTGACGTCGTCGGGGATGACGTCGTCCTCGATGATCTCGCGGACGAAGTCATAGTCGGTCTGGCTCGCCGAAGGGAATCCGACCTCGATCTCTTTGTAGCCCATGCGGACCAGCAGGTCGAACATGCGGCGCTTGCGTGCCGGGCTCATCGGGTCGATCAGCGCCTGGTTGCCGTCACGCAGGTCGACGGCGCACCACAGCGGGGCGCGGGTGATCTCGGCGTCGGGCCAGGTGCGGTCGGGCAGGGAGATGCGCTCGACCTCATCGGTGAAGCTGCGGTAGCGGTGGACCGGCATGGCCGAGCCCCGCTGCGGGTTCCATGCGGGTTGGCCGGTGGCCTTGGGGCCGGAGGGTTCGACGATACGAGTGCCCTGACGGGCGACGAAGCTATCAGTGGAAGTCATTGTTGGTCACAATCCGTGAAAGAGGTGGAAGATGACCGGCACGCAAGACGGGCCGCGACGGAGGGCCGGTCGGTTCAGACCCCGCCGCGGCAACCGAGGAGGAGTGCGCGCTGCATGGATACGAGAGTACCTGCTGTGACCGCTCTGACACAAAGGGGAAGAGTGCAGAGTTCTTCGACTGCTCTGCCAGGGGTTTCAGTGAAACTTCAGGTTCGCTGAGGAGAGTTGTCGGGGTCAGCCCGCAACGTCCGCGCATCCCGTGCGACGTGCTTGTGAAAGGAAAGACAGCCAATGAGTGCTCTGTCTCAGAAGGTGGCCGCCGCCATCGTCGGCGTCGGTGCTGTTTCGGTGCTCGCCACCGGCGCGGCCAACGCCCATCCCGGTGGTCCGGCCCCCAAGCCGGTTCCGCAGTCGACGAAGGTCCCCGAGACCAACTGCACCCTCGGCCAGGTCGAGAAGGCGTTGGCCAAGGAAGACCCGGCTGCATGGAAGAAGATCAACTCCTCGCCGGAGAAGCGGGCGCGTTTCGAGAACATGGTCGTGCTCACCAAGGAGCAGCGTCAGGCCAAGAAGGAAGAGTGGAAGCGCAACCACCCGCTGCAGGCCGGCGTGCATCAGTTCATGAAGGACAACAACCTGTCTTTCCACTCGCCGCAGGAGCGCGCGAAGATGAAGCAGGAGCGCAAGGCGACGATGGAGAAGGTGCAGGCCACCTGCTCGCAGTACTGAGCGCCTCGCTCGTCAATCACGCATGGTGCCGTCCCGTCCGCGGGGCGGCACTTCGCGTATGCGCTGCGAACATCTCGTAGGTCACGATGGCGCCCGACTCGGGGTCGGCCGCGGCTGTTGAGTCGTAGGATCGACCCATGGCACGCAGGCTCCGGCGAGGCGACACCCTCCGCGCGTTCTCAGTCATCCGCGCCACTCCGGCGCAAGTGTTCGCGGTGGTGTCCGACCCCACGCGCTTTCCCGAGTGGAGCCCGGAATGCCGACGGGTGAAATGGCTCGACGACACCCATTTCGCTGGCCACAACAAGCGTCGCCTGGCCAGGTGGAAGACGAAGGCGCGAGTGGATGTGAACGAACCCGACGCCGAGTTCCGATTCACCATCGACCTGCTGGGCAAGGACTTCACCAACTGGGCCTATCTCGTCGAACCCCACGCCGACGGCGCCATGCTCACCGAAGAGTTCACGATGTGCATGGATTTGCCGGTCGTTGTCCAAGCCTTCGAGCGGACGACGATGCAGGTACCCGATCGCCGCGCCGACCTGCAGGACAACATCGACCGATGCGTTGCGACGATCCGTGAGATCGTCGAGCGTGAAGCTGCCGAAGGGGCTGCCGCGGCCGAGTAGGGTCGGGTGGCATCGGGCAAACCGGAAGGAACCAAAACATGGGTGCTCTGCGTCGCAAAGCTGCTGTCGTCCTCGCCGGAGCGGGCGCCGTCTCGCTCCTGACCGCCGGTGCGGCCGGTGCCGTGCCCGGCCTCACGCCGACGCACGGCCCGCAGCCCAAGCCCGTCCCGCAGTCGACGATGGTCCCGGGAACCGGGTGCACGCTCGGCCAGGTCGAGAAGGCGCTGGCCAAGGAAGACCCGTCGGGATGGGAAGAGATCAACGAGGCGCCGCCGTTGAAGGCGAACTTCGAGCGCATCATCGTGCTGACCCCCGAGCAGCGGGCGGCCAAGAAGGCGCAGTGGCAGAAGGAGCACCCGACCGAGGCCGCGGTGGTCCAGTTCCTGCGCGACAACAACATGTTCGACGCCCCGCAGGAGAAGGTTGAGCGCAAGGCCACCTGGCAGCGGGTCAAGGCCACCTGCGCGAAGTACTGAGGATCAGGCCCGCGGTGTCGGATCGAGGTCGTTGGGTGATGCCAGGCTATTCCGCAGAAGCCGCATTGGATTTCTGAGGCAGCACCACCGTCGCGACGACGGCCATGACCGCCAGAATCACGGCCGCGGTTCCCAGCGCGGCATGCACGCCGGTCACGTAGGCCGACTTCGCGGTCTCGATGAGTGCTGCGTCGCCTCCGGCTGCGGTCACCGCGTCGCCGAGCGTTCCGCGGAACGCGGCGCCGTCGGTGGTCATGACGCGGGAGAACACGACGGCCGCCAGCGAACCGAGGAGAGCTAGACCCAGGGCCTGGCCCAACTCGAAGCTGGTCTCCGAGACGCCGGTAGCGGCGCCGGCGCGCTCGGTCGGCACGGACCCGACGGCCACGTCGGACACGAGCGAGAAGGACAGCCCGTAGCCGATGCCGGCGATCGCCGACCCGATGAGATAGGCCCATGGCCCACCGTCGACGCCGATGCGCAGCATCACGACCAGCCCGACCACACAGGTCAGCAGGGACCCGATGAAGGCGCGGCGGGCGCCGATGAGTCGCACGATCCGTGCCGAGCCCAGGGAGAACGCGCAGACGGTGATGGCCATCGGGATGCCCATCAGGGCAGCGCTGAGCGGCTCGCGTCCGGTCACCGATTGCAGGTACGTGTTGCCGAGATAGGCGGTCGCAGACAGCGCCATCATCGATGTCAGCGACGTCGCGATGGCGACGGTGAACTGCCGGTTGCGCATCAGGCTTGGGTCGACGAGTGGGTTGGGCGCACGGGTGCAGTGGCGGGCGAACAGCGCGATGATCGCGAGACCGACGACGCCGATCACGATGCTCGGGGCGTCGACACCGTTCAGGGCGAGATGCTTGATCGCATACACCGAGGCGAGGATCCCGCTGATGGACAGGGCGACGCCGCGCAGGTCGAACGCCGCGTCGGAGGGGTTCGCGAACTCGGGCAGCACCAACGGCCCAGCCAGCAGCAGCGCGGCAAGCACCGGAACGTTGATCAGGAACACCGAGCCCCACCAGTACTGGTGCAGCAGCACACCGCCCACCAACGGACCGATCGCGGTGCCGCCGGAGAATGCCGCGGTCCACACGCCGATCGCGCGTGAGCGCTCCCGCAGGTCGGGGAACATCGTCGTGATCAGCGACAGACTCGACGGGAGCAGTGTTGCGCCGCCGAGGCCCATCAGCGCTCGCGCGACGATCAGCACCGTCGGAGAGACGGAGAATGCGGCGACCACCGAGCCGATGCCGAATACCGTCGCGCCCATCAGAAGGAGTCGTCGTCGGCCGACCCGGTCACCCAGGCTGCCCATCGTGATCAGCAGGCCCGCGATGACGAAGCTGTAGGAGTCCAGGATCCACAGGGTTTGTGTCGGGGACGGATCCAGTCCGTCGGTCACCATCGGCATGGCCAGGAACAGCACCGACGAGTCCATCGAAACCAGGAGCACGGGAAGCAGCAGGACGCCCAGGCCCCACCACCGCCGATTGTCGCTCACAAGGCGTGAGAGTAGAGGATTCGCCCGTCCTTACATGGCGTGGGGATAGACCGTCAGCATGTGGGCGCCGAACCAGGAGCTCAGGGCGATCACGCAGGCCAACACCGTGTTGCGGACCGGGGGCGTTTGGCGCGCGAGCACATTGGCGATGGGGATGAGCAGGACGAAGGCCGGCAGGAGCAGGCGGGCGCGGCTCATCATCAGCCCGCTCGACAGCACGATCGTCGCGGTGACGAGGATTCCGTACAGCACTAGCGGCCACGGCGTGCGTGCGGCGACGTTGATGGCGATCAGGACGATGGTCGCGACGATCACCAGCGCGGTCGCCACCGGGGCGATCTCGCCGGAGTGCACCAGTGAGTGGTTCACGAATCGGAAAGTGGCCCGGCCCCAATCGAATTCGGTGCCCCACCCGGCGGTTTGGATCTCGAACCAGCCCGTCGGCGACCCGGTGTGGCGCCACACCACGCCCAGATAACCCAGATAGCCCAGCGGTGCGACGAGGATCGCAACCCAGGCCCGCCACCCGCCGCGCGCCACTCCGGCGGCGCCGGTCTTGCCACGCGGAATCCCCGTCGCGCAGAGAAACGCGGTCAGCATGACGACGGCGATGAGAACGACCCCGGTCGGTCGGATCAACCCGGCAGCCAGTGCCGTGAAGCCGGCAAGCAGCCAGCGCTTCTCGAGCACGCCGACGAGCGACCATGCCACGACCGCGCAGAACAGTGCCTCGGTGTAGGCCATCGACAGCACGACGCCCATGGGTGCCGCGGCAAACAGCACCAGCAGCACGAGCCCCGCGGTCCGCACGCGCGCCTCATCGGCGTCGGGGTCCATCGTGCTGGCACACCAGCGGCCGAGACGGGCGACCGCGACGGCGGCGAACGCGCCCGCGATGATGGTCACGACGATCGCGGCGCCGTACACGCTGAAGCCCGGCAGCTTCGCGAGTGCGCCCACCGTGTACGGGTATCCGGGGAAGAACGCGTACGCGGTATCGGCGGTGTGGATGCCGTTGGCGTCGGTGTTGGAGGCCGGAACAGCCGCATAGCCGTACCGGGCGATGGCCAGCATCCACTTGCCGTCCCACAGTTGCAGCGTGGTGGGCAGGTTGGTGCCGCGCAGATCGGCGAATCGGGCCAGGACGCCGACGCCGATGAGGCGGATCGCGAAGAACACGATGACCGGGATCGCCCAGTCGTCGGCGGCGTCGCGCGGTGTGGGTCGGGAGTTGGCCACGACGGCGATGGTAGTGGCGGCGATATGCGTTCGGACGGACAACCACGGCCCCGGTAGACTGAGCGCTCGACAATCCCCTGGTGAAGAGAGGCGCAATCCGTTGGCGCTCGTAGTGCAGAAGTATGGCGGGTCCTCGGTCGCAACGGCCGAGCGGATCCGGCGGGTCGCCGAGCGCATCGTGGATACGCGACGACGCGGTGACGACGTCGTCGTGGTCGTCTCCGCCATGGGTGACACGACCGACGAGCTGCTGGATCTCGCCGAGCAGGTCAACCCGGCGCCGCCGCCGCGCGAGATGGACATGCTGCTCACTTCCGGCGAGCGGATCTCCAACGCGTTGGTGGCCATGGCGATCGCGTCGCTGGGCGCGGAGGCGCAGTCGTTCACCGGCTCGCAGGCCGGCGTCATCACGACGAGCAGCCATGGCAAGGCGAAGATCATCGACGTCACGCCCGGTCGGGTGCGCAATGCGCTCGACGAGGGGAAGGTCGTCCTGGTCGCCGGGTTCCAGGGCGTAGCCCAGGACACCAAGGACGTCACGACGCTGGGCCGCGGAGGCTCCGACACGACCGCCGTCGCGCTGGCCGCGGCGCTCAACGCAGACGTGTGCGAGATCTACACCGACGTCGACGGCATCTACACCGCCGACCCGCGCATCGTGCCCAACGCGCGCCACCTCGAGACCGTCTCCTTCGAGGAGATGTTGGAGATGGCCGCTGCCGGGGCCAAGGTGCTCATGCTGCGCTGCGTGGAATACGCCCGGCGCTACGACGTTCCCGTACACGTGCGCTCGTCGTACTCGAACAAACCCGGCACGATGGTGACCGGATCGATGGAGGACATTCCCGTGGAAGAAGCGATTCTCACCGGTGTTGCGCATGATCGCAGCGAGGCCAAGGTGACCGTAGTCGGTCTCGACGACACCCCCGGCTCGGCCGCCAAGGTGTTCCGCGCCGTCGCCGATGCCGACATCGACATCGACATGGTGCTCCAGAACATCTCGAAGGTGGAGACCGGCAAGACCGACATCACCTTCACGCTGCCGCGCGAGCGCGGGCCGGTCGCGGTGGAGAAGCTGAACGGGTTGCGTGAGGTGATCGGGTTCTCCGAGGTGCTCTACGACGACCACATCGGCAAAGTGTCACTCGTCGGTGCCGGCATGCGCAGCCACCCGGGCGTCACCGCCCGGTTCTGCGAGGCGCTCGCCGAGGCGGGGATCAACATCGAGCTGATCTCCACGTCGGAGATCCGTATCTCGGTGCTAATCCGCGACACCGACCTCGACGAGGCGGTGCGCGTCCTGCACGACGCCTTCGATCTGGGCAGCGACGAAGAAGCCGTCGTCTACGCCGGGACGGGGCGGTAGTCATGGGCGTGAGAATCGGAGTGGTCGGCGCGACCGGACAGGTCGGCGGCGTCATGCGCGCGCTGCTCGAGCAGCGGGACTTCCCTGCTGATGAGGTGCGCTTCTTCGCGTCGCCGCGCTCGGCGGGCAAGACGCTGCCGTGGCGTGACGGTGAGATCGTCGTTGAAGACGCTGCTACCGCGGAACCCAGCGGTCTGGATATCGCGCTGTTCTCGGCGGGCGCAACGATGTCGCGCGAGCAGGCGCCGCGGTTCGCCGCCGCCGGTGTGCGGGTCATCGACAACTCGTCGGCGTGGCGCAAGGACCCCGACGTCCCGCTCGTCGTGTCCGAGGTCAACGGCGAGCTGGCACACAACCCACCCAAGGGCATCATCGCCAACCCGAACTGCACGACGATGGCCGCGATGCCCGTGCTCAAGCCGCTGCACGACGCGGCCGGTCTGCGCCGCCTGATCGTCTCGTCGTACCAGGCGGTCTCCGGTAGCGGCCTGGCAGGCGTCGAAGAGTTGGCGACGCAGGTCCGCGGCGTCGCCGTCGACGCGGAGAAGCTCGTGTACGACGGGTCGTCGGTGCAGTTCCCGGCACCGGTGAAGTACGTCGCGCCGATCGCGTTCAACGTCGTCCCGCTGGCCGGGTCCATCGTCGACGACGGGTCCGACGAGACCGACGAGGACCAGAAGCTGCGCAACGAGTCGCGCAAGATCCTCGGCCTGCCCGACCTGCTGGTCAGCGGCACCTGTGTGCGCGTGCCGGTGTTCACCGGGCACTCGCTCTCGATCAACGCGGAGTTCGACGAGGCGCTGAGCCCCGATCAGGCGCGCAAGATCCTGGCGCAAGCGGCGGGCGTCGAGTTGGTCGACGTGCCGACGCCGCTGGCCGCCGCCGGCAAGGACGTCTCGCTGGTCGGGCGGATCCGCGTCGACCCGGGTGTTCCCGACGGACGAGGCCTGGCCCTGTTCGTGTCGGGCGACAACCTGCGCAAGGGTGCTGCGCTCAACACCATCCAGATCGCGGAGTTGCTGGTCTAGCTGGCGGGCCCGCGCGCAGAGTCCGCGCCGTTTCGGCAACCCAGCATCGATCGACGCTGAGTTGACGAAACTGCGAAGGGTCGAGGGCTACAGCGCCTTGAGAATCGAGTTCAGCTTGTGGTCCGACGCCGAGACTGCGGCGTGGACGCCCGGCTCGAACAGCTTGGACAGCGCCTTGCCGGCGAAGCCGCCGGGGAAGTTGTAGTCGATCTGGACGGAGATCTTCGTCGTCTGCGGGTCGATCTCGGTGAGCTTCCAACGGGTCTTGTTCTCGAAGCCGGAGAGCGACGCCGTGTCAATCTCGCGACCGTCGACCCAGCGGGTGACCGTGAGGACCGAGTCGATACGTGCCCCGACCTTCATCCGCAGCTGGAAGCGCGCGCCCTCGCCGCGGGTCTGGTCGGTCAGCGGCGTCATCTCCGACAGGCCGAACATCCAGTCCGGTAGGTTCGACACCTCCGACATGTAGTCCCACACCGTGTCGATCGGCACCTCGATCGTGTTCTCATGTTTGATGCGCCCCACGGCCCCTCCTCACGTAATTATCGGAGGCGAGCTTAGCGGTCCGGTGCGCGTGGCGGACCGATAGGCTGAGAGCATGAGCGACGACGATCAGTGGTACTACGAGATCTCGACCGGCAAGGTCACCCAGGGCAAGCACGGCAGCGTGCTCGACCGGATGGGTCCCTACCCGGACGAGGCCACGGCCAAGCGCGCGCTGGAGATCGCCAAGGAGCGCAACGACGCCGCCGACGCCGACGACGAGGACTGATCACGTCCCGACCACCCGCGGCGTCTCAATCTGAGAACAGCGGGTTGCGGTAGGGAAACGGTCCTACCGCGCTTGCATCGGGCGCGCGTAGCTTCGGCACCATGGCGCTCGCAACCATCGGCAGCCGACGGCGAATCCGTCGGTGGTGCAGTGCTGCGGTCACCGTTGCCGTGTCGGGAGCCGGGCTGGTCGTCGGGACATCGAGTGCCGTTGCAGGGGACTTCTATACGCCGCCCGCGCAACTGAGCCCGGGCAACTCCGCGCCCGGCGTGATCCTGCGTTCGCAACCGATCCCGTTGGTGCTGCAGGTCCCCGGATTCAGCGGTCCGTGGCCGGGCACGGCGACGCGGATCATGTACATGACCAGCTACCAGGACAAGGATCCGGTGGCGGCGACCGGCGTCGTCGTCGAACCCGTCGCGGCGTGGCGCGGACGCGGTCCGCGCCCGACCGTCGTGATGGGCCCGGCCACCGTCGGGCAGGGCGACCAGTGCGCCACGTCGAAGACGATGAACACCCCGGTCGCCTTCCAAGACAAGGGCAGCGTCGCGCTCAATTACACCGCCCCGGAGCTGTACCTGCTCCTCAACAACGGGGTGCGCGTCGCGATCCCCGACTACGTCGGCATGGGCACGCCCGGTGTGGCCACGTACCTCAACCGCGCCGAGCAGGGCTACGCGATGATCGACGCTGCCCGGGCCGCGCTGAGGTTGGCCGACGCGCCGGGGAACGCACCCGTCGCGTTCTCCGGATACTCGCAGGGCGGTTCCGCGGCGGCCGCCGCCGTCGAACTCGCACCGGACTATGCCCGCGAGCTCGACATCCGCGCCGCCTATGCCGGTGCACCCGTCGCCGACGTGCTCAGCGTCATCGACAAGGCCGACGGTCACGATGCCGGGTCCATCGGCTACTTCTTCAACGGTCTCGCCGTGCGCTACCCGAAGGTGAAGGAGATCCTCGACCGCGAGCTGAACTCGGCGGGCAAGGCGATGCTCGCGACGGTGGCCCAGCAGTGCGTCTTCGACACCGGGCGGACCTTCGGCAACCGGCGCACCAGCGAGTGGACCAACACCGGTGAATCCTTCGGCGCGCTCATCCGCCGCAGTCCCGACCTGCTCAAGGCTGTCGACGACCAGCGCATCGGCCGCGGCAAACCCACCGTGCCCGTGCTGCTGGAGAGTGCGCCCGCTGACACCGACGTGCCCTACGCGCAGGTGCGCCAGCTCTACGACGAGTGGCGGGGCAAGGGCGTACCCGTGACGATGACGGTCGACGGCACGCCGCCGCTGCCCGGCGGGTGGACGCACAACGTGGGCATGATGACCAACCTGATGCCCGCGGTCAGCTACCTGATCGGTGCGCTCGCGGACTGAGGTCAGATCTGTAAGCCCTGTGGGAGAATTCCAGTCATGAAGCGCGCCGGGAAATGGCTGACCATCGGGGGCGCCCTGGTGCTGGTCGCCTCCATCGTCGGCGCGGTCCTCGTCGTCATCGGCGTTGTCCGGGAGGTATCGAACTTCGACAGCGACTCGATTGCGGTATCCGGCCCGCAGGGCAACGTCGTCGACCATCACTTCGGCAAAGGCCAGAAGATCGCGCTGTACACCTACGGCGCCAACGGCGTCTACGTCGGCCCGATACCGAACTGTGCGGTGACCGGACCCGCGCCGGTGCGGCCAGGCAAGAATGTGACCAGCTCGGTCACCGTCAACCAGCGGTCGCGGATCTCGTTCGCCTCCTACGTCATCGCCGAATCCGGGACCTACCGCGTCGCCTGTGATTCCGCGGGCGTGACCATCGCCCCGCCGCTCTCGGGCGCCGGGATCATGGGCGGGGTGCTCGGCGTCTTCGCCGCCAGCTTCGGTGTCATCCTCGGACTCATGGCATTGATCGCCGGAATCGTCCTGTGGGTCATGGCTTCGCGGCGTGCCAACCGGCCGCCGGGCCCTGGGCAGCCGCCGTACTGGAATGGGCCAGTGGCGACACCGCGCTCAGAGGGCTGATCCCCTGCGCACCCGGGTTGTTGCCGTCGCGACGTCGATCGCGGTTGCCGTCGTATCCGCCGCGGCACACGCTGGTCCCGCGCCGGGATCGCCGCCGCCACACGTCGACGTCGGGCCGACCGGAACGTCGCTCATGCACGGCGACTTGGCGTCGACGGATTCGACGCCCTTCGTCGGGCCCGGCCGGCGTGCGCGGCTGGCCGCCTCGTCGATCCCGGGCGGGGCGTGCGCCGCGACGTTCATGGGGCGCGACGGCATCCCGGTCTCGCTGTGCACCCAGTTCGTCGGTCCGGGTGGATTCGCGGTCCCGACCGTCACGCTCTTCCACCCGCGTAGCGCAGCGGTCCTGGCACGGCTGTCGTTGACCAAGGGCGGACTGCTCGGTGGCGTTTACGGCTACCTCGACGCGCAGGACCGCGTCGTCGTCGCAGACGGCTCGGGGGCCATCGTGCGTGTCGCGCATCGCGGCGGACTGACCGCACCTCGGCTCGTCGTCGAGGATCGCGTCTCGTTGGGCGGGCACCTGCCGCGCGGGGACGCGGTCACCGGACTCGCCCCCGACTACTCCGGCCGTGTTTGGTTCGTCACCACCAATGGCGTCGTCGGGACGGTGACGCCGCGGCCGAACCAGCGCTCGCACGTCGCCTCGACGCGCCTGCCGCGCGGCGAGCAGATGGGCAACGGGCTGTCGGTCCGCCCCCAGGGCGTGTCGGTGCTGACGACCCACGCCCTCTACGAGATGCGTGCCGGCGCCGACGGTGTGCCGCGCACCGTGTGGCACCGCGCCTACGACCGCGGGTCGGCCCGCAAACCAGGACAGCTCACCTGGGGGTCGGGCACCACGCCCACCTACTTCGGGCCCGGGGGCAACGGCTGGGTCGCCATCGTCGACAACGCCGACGCGGCGCCGAACCTGCTGGTCTACCGCAGCGACGACGGCGGACTGGTCTGCCGGATGCGAGCGTTCGGGCGCAGCGGGCAGGGCACCGAGAACTCGATCCTCGCCTGGGGTGACTCGCTGGTCATCCCCAGCACCTACGGCTACCAATACCCACCGCAGGCCGAGAGCGGTACGGCCAAGCCGTCGTCGGCGCCGTTCGTCGGCGGTTCGACGCGCGTCGACGTCTCGGCGTCGGGCTGTCGGCGCGTGTGGGAGAACGGCGACCGCATCGCCACCCTGCCGCGCCTCGCCCGCGGTGACGGCGTGGTCTACGCACTCGGGTATGGCCCGCTGCGACCCGGACCGCAGCAACTCGGACCGGTCTACTTGATCGGATCCGACTTCGCGACGGGGCGCCGCGTCGTCACGCTCCCCGTCGGCGAGGCGCCTCTCGACGAGCCGCTGGAACTCACCGGCACGATCGGTCCCGACGGGACGATGTGGCAGGCCACCGTCGGGCGGATGCTGCGGCTCACGCGGGGTTGATCGTCGACAGTGCCTGCGCCTCCTGTGCGCGGCGCACGGCTGACGGCTCGCCCTTGTCGTGCATCGTGAAATCGCGCAGTTCACGCTTGCGCATGTGCAGGATCACGCGCTGGTGCTTGCGTGCGTAGTAGGCGAGTGGTGAATACGTGATCCGCTCGGGCAGGATGCGCAGAGCCAGCCGGTACAGCGCGAAGAACCGTCGGAGATAGCGCTCGTCGCGCTTGGTCCACTCCACGCCGAGGATGGCGCGGACCTTGTCGTCCATCGCACCGAAGACCAGTGCGTGACCGAAGCGGCTCAGCGGCTTCATCAGGAACTTCAGGCCGGCCAGAAGCATCCCCGGTGGTACCCACGAGGGCAGTCGGCCAAGGTCGAGTTCGTCGAGCGCCACCGCGGGATCGGTCAGTGTCGGGAGGCTCTCGGCGAGTGAAGGATGCAGCGTCAGCACCTCGTCGACCATCCGGTCGTAGTACGCGTCGAATTCGGCGCGCGATTTCGGATAGCCGCGCTCGGGGACCTGGGTGATCCGGGCGAGCAGGACATTGTCGGCAAACAGTTGCTCATGTTCGTCGTCGGTGAGTTCGCGGCCCAAGAACAACGGCGCGACTCGGACCGTCGTGACATAGGCGGTGGCGATCACCCACGCGTAGGCCGACGGGTCGAGCGCACTAATGTGCTTGCCCTTCTTGTCCCCGGTCTCACCGGTCATCTGCAGCGGCCGGTGCATCTTGCGCAACCAATACCCCTGTTCGATGGCGGCCTTGCCGCCGTAGCTCCACTGCTGGGTGGCGTCGAACGATCGGATGGCCCGGCCGGCCGGGTCGCGGTCGGCCACCGAGTATCGATCGGTCACATCGCCGATGACCGGGTGCATGCCCTGCAGGATGAACGCCGCGCTGACCGCGGGAAGAAACATCCACTGGCCTGCGAGCCATCCGCTGAGTCCGAGTGGATCGACCAATTCGGGGACCGGCTGAACCCAGGGGGTCGTCGGCGCCTCCTCTCCGATATGTGGCACTGCCACTATGTCCACCTCTGGCTTCGCGACCGTTGTCACGGCTGTCTCCCTCCGTCGCGCCCGATGGGCCCCTTTGACAGCGAGGCTAATATGAACACCAGGTCGCATATAAGTCTCGTTCGGAGGGCGTGTGACGGCGGAAAACCCCAGTTCAGGGCTTCGGAAGAAGCCGCAGCAGCAGCGATCGAGAGAGCTGGTCGCAAAAATCATCGCCGCGACGAGCGAATTGCTGCGCACTATCGGGCCCGACGCCATCACCACCAACCACATCGCCGAGGTCACCGGCATCGGCAAGGGCTCGATCTACCAGTACTTCCGCACCAAGGACGACATCATCGTCGCAGCGATCCAAGACACCGCGCGGAGTCAGACTCCGACGCTGCGCACCGCGCTCTCGCAGATCGCGCTCATGCCCCCGGAACAAATGATCGATTCCTCCATCGACATCCTCGTGTCGTTCAGCACCGACAACGCGGCAATGATCCGCTATCTCGCCACCCGCCCCGACATTTCACAAGAGGTCGAGGCGAACTCGGACATGTCTGTGCTCATGCAGACGATGGTCACCATGCATGTGCAGCAGTACCGCGATCGCTACCGCAGCGACCTCGCCCCGGAGAACATCGCCTGGCTCTTCATCAACTCGGCTATCGCCACGACACTGGTGTACTTCGAGACGGCGCCTTCGATCGACTTGGAACAGTTCCGAACCGGCCTCAAGCACATGGCGCACGGGCTGCTTGTCGGCGCCGCGGCAGCGAGTTCGGGATAGTCGTGGTTGCCCGACAGCGCGTCGGTGGCAGTATCGAAGGCATGACATATCCCGACGATGAGTCCGATCGGACTCCGACGCAGGCCGAGCTCGACGCGATGGACCTGGCCGCATTGACCCGCTCGTCGACGGAGTCCCACGTCGGGTACCCGGCGCGCCAAACGGCGGAGGGCCCGCCGCCGGCCGCGCTGGTGCGTGACGCCTGGGTGTTTTGGTGGATCGCCGCCGCCGCAGGCATCGCGTCGGCGGTCTACCTGCTGTTGAACATCGGCTCGATCTCCGATTCGCTCCAGCAGCGCCTCGTCGACGACATCGCCTCCGAAGGCCCCAACGCCAAGGCCCCCGCCGACCAGTTCAACGGCCTTGCCCACTTCTTGCCGCCGTTCATGCTGGTCGTACTGATAGTGCTGCTGGTCTTGCAGTACGTACTGCTGCGCGCGACGGGGGTCCACCACAGCCGCAACAGCCGCAACATCTTCCTGGCCCTGGTGCTGATCAATCTCGTCTGCATCCCCACCGGCATGGACTTGCTGCAGTTTGCCAAAGACGCGCCGACGATGGTCATCGTCGGGTGGATCCAGTTCGGGGCGCTCATCCTGGCGGCGCTGTGCACGCTGCGCCCGAGCCTCGGCCGGTGGCTGCCGCCCTCGCGGGGGTTGAGCCCGGTCAAAGCCATGCGTCGCGACGGCAGTCTCTGAGCACGTCAGAGGGTCCACGCGCCGAGAAGCAGTTGCACGACCCGAGAAAGATGGAGGAATGAAAAATGAGTATTGATCCTGTGTACCGCGTGACCTCGACGGCGACGGGCGGCGGACGCGACGGCCACGTCCAGTCCGAGTCCGGCCGCATCAATCTCGACCTGCGCCCGCCGGTGGAGATGGGCGGCAGTGGCGACGGCGCCAATCCGGAGGAGCTCTTCTCCGCGGGCTACGCCGCCTGCTTCATGGGCGCGCTGCGCCTAGTCGCGAAGAACGCCAAGGTTGCCGTGCCCGACGACGCCGCGGTGACCGTGACGATTGGGATCGGCAAGGACCCCGCCGACGGCGGCTTCGGCCTCGTCGCCGACATTGTCGCAGCGCTGCCCGGCCTGGACCAGGCGACCGCCGACGAACTCGTCCAGGCCGCCCACGGGTTCTGCCCGTACTCCAAGGCGACGAAGGGCAACATCGCCCACCACGTGTCCGCCACGGTGTGAGCCGCATCGCGATCGGCAGGCGGTCACCGATCCGGGCTACGGTACCGTGATCAATCGTGAAGGAATCTAATCTCGTCCTTGGCGGACTGCCACTCCTGCTGATCGCGGTCACGATCGCCGTCCTGGCGTTCGTCGCCTACCGTCGTCGCGAGTCGAAGGCTTTGGCCCGCGACGCCGCGCTGGCCCGTGAGCTGCGCGATGCCGCCTACGGTGATGCCGTGCGCCTGGCGGCGGTCGAGGAGTTCGAGACCACCATCTACCAGCGGTTGTTCTACACGTCGGTCGTCGGTCCGAAGGTACGTGCCGCGGCATTCTCGCTGCTCGGCCTGGCGTTGTCGCTCGGTGTTGCAGTGACCGTGGCACCGCTGTCCGGTCTCACCGCGACCACGTCCAAGACTATCGCCGCCATCCTCGCCATCGGGTTCGGCATTGCCACGGTCGTGTACGCGGGCTGGGCGGTTTACCACTTGGTGAGCACGCCGCGGGTCTCGTTCGCCGAGTCGTACGCGGACGACGACGAGGACTGACCTCTGGAGTCCGCCGCCACCGCGTGGTCCGACCGCGTGACCCGTCCTCGCCTTCTCATCGCCGGCGGGGCGGTCATCGTCGTCGCGCTGGTGTTGGCGGCGTGGGCACTCGCCGGTGACTCGCCGGCACAGGGCGGTCAGTCGGCACAAGGCGCGCAATATTCGACGGCGCTGGGGGCCCCGAACGAGCCGGACTCAGTCGTCACCAGTCGTGCGGTGTTTGCGCACTCGCCGTCGGCGATCCTGGTGCGTGACGACGCCCCGGCCGACGTCGTGGCGCGCAGCGCCGAGGCCGCGCATGCTCGGCACATTCCGCTGCTGACCGTCGGTCCGACATCGGTCGCGCCCGTGCGCGCCGAACTCACTCGGCTCGGCGTCGCCACCGTGGCTGCCGTGGATCCCGCCACGATCCCCGATGTCGGCCACACCGTTGTCGGGATCGATGCTGTCGGTACCCAATCGGCGCCGCTGACCGAGCCGACGCTGATACTCATCTCGTCGGGTCCGGGCAGTGCCGCCGCCGCGGCGACGGCTACCGCAGCCGGCGCGACCCCCGCCGTGGTCGGTCGTCCCGATCCACTGGCCGCGGCCGACTCCATCGACTGGGTCAAGCGCCACCCCGACGGACGGGTCGTCGGCGTCGGCGGGCAATTCGGCACCCCGGAGCTGCTCGCGTCGCGCGTCGAGACTGCGCGGCGCGCACCCGAACTCCCCGGTGGCGGCTACACCATCTTCCCGGGCCGGCGAATGGTGGCGCTGTATGGCTCGCCGGGCGCGCCCGCGCTGGGGCCGCTGGGCCGCCAGGACCTGCCGCGGTCAATCGCACGGGTGAAGCAGCTCGCCGCGAGTTATCAGCCGTTCAGTCCGGAGAAGGTGATCGGTGCGTTCGAGATCATCGTGACCGTCGCGTCGGCAGCACCGGGCGTGGGCAACAACTACACCAACGTCATCGATCCCAAGACGATCCTGCCGTGGGTCATCGAGGCCGGGAAGGCGGGTGTGTACGTGACGCTTGACCTGCAGCCGGGCCGCGTTGATTTCCTCACCCAGGCCAAGATCTACACCGAGTTGTTGAAGTATCCGCATGTCGGACTGGCACTCGACCCGGAGTGGCGCCTCAAGCCGAACCAGGTGCACCTCACGCAGATCGGCTCGGTGTCGGCGGCCGAGGTCAACCGGGTGGGGGACTGGTTGGCGGCGCTCGTGCGGGACAACCGGCTGCCGCAGAAGCTGTTCGTGCTGCACCAATTCGACTCGGACATGCTCGCCAACCGCAATCTCATCAGTACCGCCCACCCTGAGCTGGCGGTGATGATCCACGCCGACGGCCACGGCACGCCGCCGGTGAAAATGTCGACGTGGAACCGGCTGATCACCGACCTCCAACCCGGCATCTGGATGGGATGGAAGAACTTCTACACCGAGGATCATCCGCCCTTCACACCGAAGCAGACGATGGCGGTGCGACCCACCCCGTGGTTCGTCTCCTATCAGTGATGGCGGTCGGAAACCCGATTTCATCCCTGCGATCCGACGCGGTAAGCTGATCCAGGTTTGACACGGGGTATGGCGCAGCTTGGTAGCGCGCTTCGTTCGGGACGAAGAGGTCGTGGGTTCGAATCCCGCTACCCCGACGCAAGGTTGAGATTGCAGAAGAGGCCCTGACCAGGGAAATCTGGTCGGGGCCTCCTCGTTTATCGGAAGGTCGCGCGGTGAGCAGATCGGGCCGTCGGAGAGTCGTCGGTGTCGGATTCACGCTGGCCGCCGCGATGGTGGCGTGCCTGGCGCAGCCGGGGATGAGCGCTGCCGCCGTCGACCCGCTGTCCGGGCAATCAATCCACTCCACAACCGCAGACCTGGTCGGTATCGCACCGCGTCGGACCGGGTCGGTCGGCGGGAAGGCTGCCGCCGACTACGTGCAGAAGCGGTTCACCGGCGCCGGCCTGGACCGGGTCTACGTCGAAGAGGTCACCTCCTACGACTGGCAGGCGTCGAACGCAGGGCTCTCTGTCGGCGACAAACGGATCGACGCCTTTCCCGTCTCGCACTCGTTCATCCCGGCCGACGGGCGTGCCGGAGTCCGCTCCACCGGGTCGGACGGTCGAAGCGCGCCGGTCGTCGACATCGGCTCGGGCAAGGTCGGCGACCACGACGTGCGCGGCAAGATCGTCCTGTTCGACCTGGCCTTCTATCTCCCGACGGCTGGCCTGCTGCCGCTGGCCGAATACATCCACGACCCCGACGACACGCGTTTCAACCCGGGCGTCATGCTCACCGCAAACCCGTACCTGACGTCCCTGGAGTCGACGGTGCGCGCGGCACAGGCCGCCGGGGCAGTCGGGTTCGTCGGCGTGCTCCGCGACTACTTCAACTCGAATCGCTATCACAACGAGTACTACCGAAAACTCGCCATGACGATCCCCGGAATGTGGGTGACCAAGGCCGACGGCGCCCGGATGCGGGCGCTGTTGCCCGCAAGCGGCAATCGCGCGCGAATCGATCTGACGGTGCGGCGCAACGCCGTCGTCGGGCGCACCGTCGTCGGGATCCTCGACGGTAAGAGCCGCGACACTGTGATGGTCCAGTCCCATCACGACTCGGTCGGCCCGGGTGCGGTCGAGGACGCGACGGGAACCTCCGAGGTGATCGCGCTGGCCAATCACTACGGTCGGCAGGTGAAGCGGCCTGGCGGTCATCGGCGTGACAAGACGCTGATGTTCATCACTTTCGACACCCATTTCACCGGGTACCAGGCGCACCAGGCATTCGTCGACAAGTACATCACCCGCCGCGCCACGCCCTACAACATCGTCGCCAATGCGACCATCGAGCATGTGGGCAAGTTCGCGCGCAAGACCGACTTCGGTCGGCTGGTCACCACGAGGCTGCCGGAGCCGAAGGGTGTGTTCGAAAACCTCAACCTCGGTCTGAAGGTTGCGACTGCGCAAGCCCTTGCGCGCAACAATGTCCGGGCTGCCACGATGCTCAATGCGACGCCCTTCCAGTTGACCGAAACGGGTATTCCGACCGACGCGTCGTTCGTATTGCTTGCGGGAGTGCCGATCGTCAGCCTGATTGCCGGGCCGATGTACATGTACGACGACGCCGACACGATGGACAAGGTCGACCGGGGTCAGCTCCGTCCGGTCGCACTGTTCTTCCGCGACGTGGTGGACGCCATCGATACGACGCCAGGCAGCCGCATCGGACTGCTGCCATGATGAGGCGCCTCGTCGGGCTGGTGGCGGCGACGGCGCTCGCCGTCGCCGGTGCTGGCGTCGTCGGCGCCGGAACGGGCACCGCATCGGCGGAACCGGCGGTACTCACCCCGGTGAGCAACCCCGTTGTCGCATTGACGGCGGCCGGCCAGGCGTTCACGGTGCGCTACCGCTCGACCTCGGTCGTCGGGAAACCGGTCATGCTGACGGGTTCGCTCCTGTTGCCGAAGGGACCGGTCCCCAAGGGCGGCTGGCCGCTGGCCGTGTGGAACCACATGACCACCGGCGGGGCCGACGCATGCGCCCCGTCGCGCGCAACGAAAGCCAGCCCGTCGCTGGCCTACATGACGTCGGGCGATCGCATCGCGACGGACCTGCTCGGCAAGGGGTTCGCGGTAGTGCGGCCCGACTACGAGGGGATCGGAAGTCCCGGCCCGCACCCGTACCTCATCGGGAAGTCGCTGGCGCGCGCGGTGATCGACGCGGCGCGCGCGGTGGCCGCTGCCGAGCCTCGGGTCGGCCGCCGAGTGGTCGTCTCCGGTCACTCCGAGGGGGCCGTCGCGTCGCTGTTCGCGGCCGCTGCGCCGCGCGCCGAATGGGGTGCGCTTCAGCTGAAAGCAGTCGCCGCGGTCACCCCGCCGACCCGTCTGGGCGACATCGTGCACGTCGTCGCGCGGGTGCCGGTGCGCGCCGGATCGCCGACTGGCGAGCTCGTCGCGCTGGCGGCACTGCTGATCTCCGGTGCCTCAACCGTCGATCCCGCGTTCGCCGACCTGGTCACCTACGGAGGCGGCCTGAGCCCCGCCGCGACGGCACTGATGCCACTGGTCGAGAAGGTGTGCTACCGAGAACTGGCCGGCCCTCGCGCATTCGGCGCGCTGGCACCTGCTGACCTTCTGGGGGCCCGTGGTGCGCGGGCGCAGCAGCACCTCGCGACGATCGTCGACCACAACGACGTCGTGCACCTGAGACTGCCGACGAGTCTTCCGATCCGGATCGATTCGGGTGCCGTGGACATCGTGGCCCCGGCGCCGTTCATCAACGACCTCGTTGAGACCTACCGTGCACGGGGTAGTCGTGTTGACGTGGCCGTGCACCCGGGCGGGCACTCGCAGGTGCCGCGCGACCCGGTGACCGCCGCTGAGGTGGCCGACTGGCTTTCCCGCTGGTAACAGGTGTCAGGAATGGTCCTCGACCAGTGAGGGCAGCGACTCGACGTCGAACTCTGCGTCGCCGTGTGACACCGGTGTCAGCGTCAGCAGGGTGGCCTCGGGTCGGCAGGCGAACCGTGCCGGCGCATACGGCGAGGTGCCCAGGCCCGCACTGACGTGCAGCTTCATGTGGTTGCCCCAAACCGACGGCCCCTTCACGCGGGAGCGGTCGAGTTCGCAGTTGGTCACGATCGCGCCGAAGAATGGCAGGCAGAGCTGGCCGCCGTGGGTGTGCCCGGCCATCACAAGGTCGTAACCGTCGTCGGCGAAGCGGTCCAGAACACGCGGCTCAGGGGAGTGGGTCAGACCCAGGCGCAGTTGTGCGAGCGGATTGGGCCGACCGGCGATCGTGTCATAGCGATCACGGTCCAGATGCGGGTCGTCGACGCCCGAGGCCACGATCCGGGTGCCCGCCACCTCGATCTCGTGCGTGCGGTGGGTCGCGTCGAGCCAGCCGCGCTCGATGAATGCCGCGCGGAGGTCCCGCCAGGGCAGGGGTTCGCCGTGCTGGCGCTCGTGGTCGGTGTCGAAGTACTTCAGCGGGTTCTTCGGCGTCGGACCGAAGTAGTCGTTGGAGCCGAAGACGAACAGCCCCGGGTGCGCGAGCAGGCCGTCGAGGGACTGGATCACCGCTGGCAGGGCCTTCGGGTGGGCGAGGTTGTCGCCGGTATTGACCACCAGGTCCGGCTCGAGCGCGGCGAGCTCGGAGACCCAGGCCTGCTTGAGATACTGGTTGGGCATCATGTGCAGGTCGCTGATGTGCAGGACGCGAAGTGGCGTCGAGCCTGGCTCAAGCACCGGCATCGTGACGTGGCGCAGGGCAAAAGCGTTGCGCTCGATCACCGTCGCATAGAACAACCCGGCGGCTCCCGCCCCGACGGTCGCCGCGATTGCGCGACCGGCGGGGGTGGCTACCAGGGAACTCAGGCGGCCGAAACTGCGATCAGACATGCGGTCAAGGATACGCCGCGCGGCGCCCATCGCACGATCGGCGGGAATTCACGACGGCGGTCGAGTGCCCGCGACGAAGGACGGGCGGGCGTATCGAGACCCAGGAGTGTGTCGAGAACTCAGCCGGGGATCTGAATGATGACGGGGCCGACGCCGGGGACCTCGACCGTGGTCTCGGTCGGTCCGGAACTGCCGCTGCGCCGCCCGTCGCTCACATAGATCGTGATCGTGCTGCCCGGCATCGCCGAGTCCGACGGCGCGGTGAACACCACCGACCCCTGGGGGCGCGAACTCGCCGCAGACAGCTGCGTCACTTTGAACCCGGCGCGCTGCAGGCGTGCAGTCGCCTCACTGGCCTGCAGACCTGTCACGTTCGGGACGCGTCCGCGCGGGGTGCCGCCGACGTACTCCGGTGGGTTGGGAGGGAGGAACGTCGGCCCGAAGTTCCCGGCGACCGGGCCGATCGCGGCGAACCAGGTCCGTGCCGGCTCGCTCCCGCCGTAGAGGTTGCCGTAACCGCACTGGCGCAGCGGACCCGAGCAGAGTTCCGACGGCAGCGGGCCGTCGTTGTACGCGTAGACCGCGGCGGCCAGGTTGTTGGTGTATCCGAGGAAGGCCGACGAGCGGTGCGCCTCGGTGGTTCCGGTCTTGCTCGACAGGGGCAGGCTCCAACCCGCTCCACGGGCCGCTGCGGCGGCGGTACCGGCACCGACATCGTCCTTGCTCAGCAGATGGGCCATCGCGTTGGCCAGACCGCGGTCGACGACCTGCTCGCACTTGGGCACCGCGACCGGGACCGGGGCCTGAGCGGGCTTCCCGTCGGGGCCGATGATGACGTTGCCGTAGCGGTCGCGCTTGATCTTCGTGATCGACGCGATGGGATTGGGCGGGCACCACACGCCGCCCGAGGCGAGGGTGGCGGCGACGTTGGACAGTTCGAGCCCGTTCACCGGGAACGGGCCGAGGGTGAACGAGCCGAGGTTGCCCTCCTTGACGTACGTCGCGATCGACTTGTCGCCGAATCCGGAGGAACCGGGGATTGTGTAGCTGCGCAGACCGAGGCGCACGGCCATGTCGACGGTGGGCTTCACGCCGGTGCGCTGCAGCAGCTTCACGAACGCGGTGTTCGGCGACTGCGCGAGCGCATTGGTCAGCGACATCATCGCCGGGTACTTGCCGTCGTTCTTCACGCAGTAGTACATCGGTGGGCAACCGTTGACCCCACCGCTGTTACCCATGCCGGTGACCTGCAGCGTGGCCGGCACCGGGATCATCGCGTTGGTGCCCAGCCCCTTCTCAAGCGCGGCCGCCGTGGTGAAAACCTTGAACACCGAGCCGGCACCGTCGCCGATGAGGGAGAACGGCTGCGGTTGGACGGTCTCGCCGGCTTTGAGGCGCAAGCCGTAATTGCGCGACGACCCCATCGCGACGATCGCGTGCGAGTTGCGCCCGGGACGGATCACGCTGGACACCTGGGCGACGCCGTCGGCTTGCGGGGCCGCGTAAGCCTGTAGCGCAGCGACGGTGGATCGCTGGACTTCGGGGTCGAGAGTGGTGCGGATGATGTAGCCGCCGCGCAGCACGGTGTTGCGGGACAAGCCGTTCTCGGCGAGGAACTTCAACGCGTAGTCGCACAGGAATCCTGCGCTCTTGGCGGAGATGCAGCCCTGCTGGGCGATTCGGGGTTGCGGCAGGGTCCCCAGGGGAAGCTTCTTGGCGGCTTCCAACTCGTCGCGACGATCGGGGAAGTTGGCGATCATCTGGTCGAGAACGAGGTTGCGCCGCTCCGTCGCACCCTCGGGATTGGTGTACGGGTTCAGAGCCGAGCTCGACTGCACCATGCCGGCGAGCATGGCCGCCTGCTCGACTCGGAGCTTGCTGGCCGGGACACCGAAGTAGGTCAGCGAGGCTGCCTCGACACCGAAGGCGTTGTTACCGAACGGGACGGTGTTGAGGTAGCGCGTGATGATCTGCTTCTTGGCCTCTTGCTTGGCCTCTGCCGGGCCCAGGCCCTGTTCGCGCTTGGCCTGATCGGCCAGCGTCTGCTCCAGGGTCAACGCCATGCGGACCTCGCGCAGCTTGCGCGCAGGGGTGGTCTCGGTGGCGGCCTGCTTCTCGGCCTCGGTCCGCGACAGCACGAACAGCTGGTAGTTCTTGATGTACTGCTGGTCCAGCGTCGATGCACCCTGTTGGACCTCGCCCGACGACGAGTTCTTCAAGGCTGCGCGAATGGTGCCCTTCCAGTCGACGCCGTCGTGATCGAAGAAGCGCCGATCCTCGATCGACACGATGGCGCGCACCATGTCCGGTGCGATGTCGTTGAACCCGACTTGGTAGCGGTACTGGTCGTAGAGCAGTGCGATCGGCCGTCCGGTCACGTCGGTCATCGTCGTGACCTCTGGGACGGTTCCGTTCAACAACTCCGACGAGACGTTCTCCACCGCTGCCGCCGCGCGGTTCGACGCGACGCCGAGCCCGCTGGCGACGGGGAACAGCAAACCGGCGACGAGAAGGCCGGCGACGAACATCGCACCGACGAGCTTGCCGAGACTGCTCTTGTTCTCCGCTGTCATCGAGGCAGTGGTTTTGAGAGGCACACGTCACAGGATACGGGGTGGCGCCTGAGAAGTCCGAAGCTGCGTCCCGGCGGGCGCGTACGGAACTGTGAGAAGCGACCGTGACCGTTTCGTGACTATCGTTTGCGGCCTCTTTAAGGTCGCGACCAGCAGTGCTTGCTGCTGGTTAGCACGAATGTCCCATTTTTTCCGACCAGGTCTTGCTTTCTCAGCTGCCGCATACATAGATTTGACGGCGGGTGTGACCTACACAACAGTCTGTGCCAGCAGTGGCATAGCCAACGCGGTAGGTGAATTGGTCTTCGAGGTAGACAGGGATTTGGTAATGACGCCAACGACACTGACCACAGGGGAATCCGAAGCGCGACAGGCATGGGTTGCGCAGGCCAAGTGTCGAGGTGAAGACCCGGACCAATTGTTCGTCCGCGGGGCGGCTCAGCGAAAAGCCGCGACGATCTGTAGGCACTGCCCGGTCCAGCTCGAATGCGGCGCCGATGCCCTCGACAACCGTGTGGAGTTCGGTGTGTGGGGCGGTATGACCGAGCGCCAGCGCCGCGCCCTCCTGCGCCAGCACCCCGAGGTCACCTCCTGGGCCTCCTTCTTCGAAGCCCAGCGGCGCCGCCATCGCGCCGACGTCGGCTAGTACCGCGCGCGACATGCATTAAGGCGGTCGATCATTACCTCCACGAGGTAACGATCGACCGCCTTGATGTGACTGTCAGCCGCGGACGACGATCTGCTCGGCCACCACGCGCAGCGCCTTCGCGTCGGCGACCTCGAACGGCAGCGCCGGCACACCGACGAGCGGAACGTTCGGGTGCACCGTCGTGAACCGACCCAGCAAGTCCAGCTCCCGCCGCGCCGTACCCGCACGCAGTGCGTGCATCTCCAGGACGCCCTTCGTCAGCTCATCGTCGACCTTGTCCACGGTGGTCAGTGCCGTCGCCTCAGAGATCGACGTCAGATTCGGATGCGTGCGATTGACGATGAGTCCGGCAAGTGGCATCTGCTCGGTCGACAGGCGGTCGACGAAGAACGTCGCCTCGCGCAGCGCGTCGGGCTCCGGCGCGGCGACGACGGCGAACTGCGTGCCCGGCTGGTTCAGCAGCGAATAGGTGCGCTCGGCGCGCTCCTGGAATCCACCGAACATCGAATCCAGTGACTGGACGAACGTCGCCACGTCGCGCAGTGTGTCACCGCCGACGATGGTGGAGACGCCCTTCATCGCCAAGCCCACCGCGCCGGTGACGACGCGGCCGACACCGCGGCCGCCGCCGATCAGCACCTTGCTCAGGCGCCCGGAGAGGAACGAGCTGAGGCGCTTGGGCGCGTCGAGGAAGTCCAACGCATTGCGCGACGGCGGGGTGTCCACGACGATGAGGTCCCAGCGGTCCTCCTCGAGGAGCTTGCCCAGCTTCTCCATTGCCATGTACTCCTGCGTCCCGGAGAACGACGAGGCCACGGTCTGGTAGAAGGCGTTCGCCATGATCGCCTCGGCGCGCTCGGGGGTGGAGTGCTCGATCACCATGTCGTCGAAGGTCCGGCGCATGTCGAGCATCATCGCGTCGAGCGTTCCGGCGTCGGTGATCGCGTTGCCGTCGGCGTCGAAAAGTGGCACCGGCTGCGGCTCGTTGGTCAACGAGTTCACTCCGAGCGACTGTGCCAGCCGTTTGGCCGGGTCGATTGTCAAGACGGCGACGGTCCGGCCGTGCTCGGCCGCGTAGAGGGCCATGGCGGCTGCGGTTGTCGTCTTGCCGACGCCACCGGCGCCGCAACAAATGATGACCTTGGTCTTCGGGGAGAGGATGATCTGCCCCATCTTCAGCACGGCGGTCATCAGACGCCTTCCTTCCGCAGTACCTGCGCCAGTTCGTACATGAAAGCCTTGTCGCGCCCTTCGAGGTTGGGCAGTTCCAGCGTCGCCACCGGCGTGCCCTGCTTGGTCTCGACGGTGTCGAGCTGGCCGGACGCGACCTGCTGGGCCTGGTAGCGGACTGCGTGCTCGATGGTCTCGGTCAGCAAACCGGTCAGCTCTTCCTGGTCGAGATCGAGCCCGGCGCCGGCCAGATTCGACTTGATCCGGGCGCCATCGATGTTGCCCTCGGCGATCGCGTCGATGTCCTCGTCGGGCAGCAGTGCCGGCACGACGCGGTTGACGAAGATGACTCCGACGCGCAGGTCCTTGGAGAGCAACTCCTCGACGGCCTCGATGGTCTCCTGGATGGGCATCGCCTCCAGCAGCGTCACCAGGTGGACGGCTGTGTCGGCGGAGCGCAGCAACTGGGTGACGCCGTCGCTCTGGTTGCGGATCGGGCCGGTCTTGGTCAGGTCGGCCATCGCCTGGGTGACGTCGAGGAAGTTCCCGATGCGCCCGGTCGGCGGCGAGTCGACGACGATCGCGTCGTAGACGCGCGAGCCGTCCTTGTTCACCGCGATGACGCGTTCCTTGATCTTGCCGGTGAGGATGACGTCGCGCAGACCGGGGGCAACCGTCGTCACGAAGTCGATGGCGCCGATGCGCTTCATCGCCCGGCCGGCGAAGCCGAGGTTGTAGAACATGTCGAGGTACTCGAGCAGGGCGTATTCGATATCGATCGCGAGCCCGTAGACCTCGCCGCCCTCGACGGTGGCGATCAGGTCGTCGGTCGGGGGCAGGGGCGGACGGTCGAAGAGCTGCGCGATCCCCTGGCGGCCCTCGCACTCGACGAGGAGGACGCGCTTGCCCTCCTGAGCCAGTGCCAGAGCCAGGGCGCCCGCGACGGTCGTTTTGCCCGTCCCGCCCTTCCCGGAGATGAAGTGGAGCCGAGCCCGTTTTGCGGAAGTCGGCCAGGAGTCGGGCGATGCGACGCTCTCGTCACTATTGGATTTGGTGACCACGAGGTAAAGACTAGCCAGGTCGTGTCGGACGGATACGCTGGACTCCATGACAGAGTCCACATCAGCTTCCCGCACCGCGTGGGAATACGTCACCGTGCCGCTTCTGACCCACGCCACCAAGCAGATCCTCGACCAGTGGGGAGCCGACGGGTGGGAGCTCGTCAGCGTGCTGCCCGGCCCTACCGGCGAGCAGCACGTCGCCTACCTCAAGCGGGCGAAGGGCTAAGCGGTGGCTGCGCAAGGAGCCTGGTCGGCGCGCCTGGCGGAGCTGGGCCTGAGCCTCCCGCCGGTCGTCGCACCGCTGGCCGCCTACCAACCGGCGGTACGGACGGGCAACCTCGTCTACACCGCCGGGCAACTGCCTATCGTCGACGGTGAGTTGGCGCTGCGGGGCAAGGTCTCCGAAGGTGCCGAGGGCATCGTGACGCCGGAGCAGGCGAAGGCGGCAGCGCGCACGGCCGCCCTCAATGCGATTGCCGCGATCGACGACCTTGTCGGAATCGACTCGATCGTCCGCGTCGTCAAGGTCGTCGGATTCGTGGCGTCTGCCAACGGGTTCTCCGGGCAGCCGGCCGTCGTCAATGGTGCGTCGGAACTCCTCGGCGAGGTGTTCGGTGACGCCGGTAAGCATGCGCGCTCGGCGGTGGGGGTGAGCGAACTGCCACTCGGCGCACCGGTGGAGGTCGAGCTGATCGTCGAGGTCTCGCCGTGAGCGGCACCGATTCCGACGGTGTGGCGCCAGCACGGCCGCTGAGCCATCCCGCCTACGGTGAACTGCGGGAGGTGACACCGTTCGCGTCGGTGATCCTCTGTGAGAACCCGGGGATCATGGAGCTCGACGGCACCAACACGTGGATTCTGCGCGCCCCCGGCCACCCGGACTGTGTGGTCGTCGACCCGGGGCCGCGCAAGCACAAGAAGCACGTCAAGAAGGTCGTGGCAGCGGGCGGCCACGTCGTGCTGACGCTGATCACCCACCGTCACCACGACCACATAGGGGCCATCGGCGCGCTGCACAAGCGCACCGGTGCCCCGGTCCGGGCCAAGCGGCCCTCGCTGTGTCGCGGCGCCCGGCCACTCGTAGACCGCGAGGTCATCAAAGCCGCCGGTTTGCGCATCACCGTCCTGGACACGCCCGGTCACACCGGCGATTCGACGAGCTTCCTCGTCGAGTGCGACGGCAAGCGCGCGATGATCACCGGCGACACGATCCTGGGCTCGGGCACCACGGTGCTCGACCCGCGCGACGGTGGGCTGCGCGACTACCTCAATTCGCTGAACCGGCTCATCGTCGAGGGCAGTGGCCCGATGGAATCGGCGACGGCGCTGTTGCCCGGCCACGGTCCCGACCATCCCGACCTGGTGCCGGTGGCCCGCTACTACAAGCAGCACCGCGAGGAGCGGATCGACCAGATCCGGGCCGTGCTCGACGAGATGGGGGTGTCACCCCGCGACGCGAAGCCGATGAAGATCGTGCGGCGCGTCTACTCCGACGTCGACAAGACGCTGTGGCCGGCCGCACGGATGTCGGTCAAGGCGCAGCTGGAGTACTTGCGCTCAGAATGAGCGCACCGATGGACGTCGGATAGTCGGGTCAGCGGGCCCGGCGCGCGAGGCGCTCGGAGTCGGCGATCAGCACGCTCTTGCCCTCGAGGCGCAGCCAGCCGCGCTGGGCGAAATCGGCCAGCGCCTTGTTCACGGTCTCGCGCGAGGCACCGACCAGCTGAGCGATCTCCTCCTGGGTGAGGTCGTGGGTCACGCGCAGCGAACCGTTCTCCTGCGTACCGAAGCGCTGTGCCAGCTGCAGCAGCTGCTTGGCCACGCGCCCGGGGACGTCGGTGAAGATCAGATCCGCGAGGTTGTTGTTGGTGCGGCGCAGGCGGCGGGCCAACACGCGCAGGAGCTGCTCGGCGATGTCGGGGCGGTCCTGGATCCAGCCCTTGAGCGCGTCGCGGTCCATCGACACCGCGCGGACTTCGGTCACCGTCGTCGCCGACGAGGTGCGCGGTCCGGGGTCGAAGATCGAGAGCTCACCGAACATGTCCGACGGACCCATGATCGTCAGAAGGTTCTCGCGGCCGTCGGGGGAGCGTCGGCCGAGCTTCACTTTGCCCGACTGGATGATGTAGAGACGGTCGCCCGGCTCGCCCTCGTTGAAGATCACGTGCCCGCGCGGGAACTCGACCGGCTGAAGCTGCTGGGACAGCGCCGCCACAGCGCTGGGCTCGACGCCCTGGAAAATGCCTGCCCGTGCCAGAACCTCGTCCACGGTGAACCTCTCTTATCGCGTCACAACCTGGGGACGGGCCATTCAGCCCACCCGCTCAACAAATCACAAGGCTACTGGAAAGAAGGCCGGAATTGTTGGATGGGTCACGTTTGACCCGATGGGTTTCAGCTGGCTCGACGAGCGCTGTCGGCGGTGTCGGGGAAGGTCGTCGGCAGGACCGCGACCTCGGCCACCTCGACGATCTCGGCGTCGGTGACGCGGACTCCGGTCAACAGTGAATCCACCTGGTCCGGGCTCACTGCGCCCGATCCCCTCGTTACCAGTTTCTCCAGCCGCTCCATGCCAAGGGCGACCAGCATGAGAAGCAGAGGATAGAGAATCGCCGCCAGTCCCTGCATGTCGAACAGTTAACAACATTGCGGCGCCCCCGGCCACGGAACCGACGTGTCTTCACACCATCGTTACAACCGCCGTTGCCGATCGCGGCGGGTGCGCGGCGCAAAGCTACTCTGGGTTGGTGAGCACGGGAGGCAAGCAGCCGACGCACCTGTCCCTGGTGCGCCGTGCCCGCCGGATCAACCGGGAGCTGACCGTCGCTTTCCCCCACGTGTACTGCGAGCTGGACTTCACCACGCCGCTGGAGTTGTCGGTCGCGACAATCCTTTCCGCGCAGTGCACCGACGTGCGAGTGAACCAGACGACCCCGGCGCTGTTCGCCCGGTATCGCAGCGCGGCCGACTACGCCGGCGCGAACCGCGTCGAACTCGAGGAACTCATCCGGCCGACCGGGTTCTACCGCAACAAGGCGAATTCGATCATCGGCCTCGGCCAGGCGTTAGTGGAGCGTTTCGACGGCGAGGTCCCGGGCACGCTGGAGGAGCTCGTCACGCTTCCCGGATTCGGCCGCAAGACGGCAAACGTGGTGTTGGGCAACGCATTCGGTGTTCCGGGCCTCACCGTCGACACTCATTTCGGCCGACTCGTGCGCCGCTGGGGGCTGACCGAGGAGACCGATCCGGTGAAGGTCGAAAAAGTCATCGGTGGTCTTATCGAGCGCCGCGACTGGACCGACTACTCCCACCGCGTCATCTTCCACGGCCGCCGTGTCTGCCACGCTCGCAAACCGGCGTGCGGCGTGTGCTTCATCGCCCGCGACTGCCCGTCCTATGGCGAGGGCCCGGTGGAGAAGGAAGCCGCCGCCAAGCTGGTGAAGGGGCCCGAGACCGATCATCTGCTCGCCCTCGTCGGGATGAGTGCCTCGTGAGTGGGTGCCTCGTGACCAGGTGCGCTGTCACCGGGCTGATCGTGACCGGGTGGACGCGGTGAGCGGATCGGTGCGCGAGGTGTTGCGCTCATCGGTGTTCCGCTGGACCGTCGTGTTCGGCGTCCTCGTCTTTGCGATGGTGCTGGCTATCTGGCCGCGATCAAGCGCTCCTCAGACTGGCGCGCCGACCGCGTCGGGCGCTGCGCCGCGGCCCCTCCCGTCGTCGCGGCCCGACCCTGCCGAACTGGCCGAGGTCCGGACCCGAGCGGCCCTGCGGGGGTGCCCCGACACCGGCGGTGCCGTAGGGCCGAACTCGGTGCTGAACGGAGTGATGGTGACCTGTCTTGCCGACGGACGCCAGATCGACATCGGGGTGGCGACCGCTGGGCGTCCACTTGTCGTCAACATCTGGGCAACCTGGTGCGGGCCGTGTCGCCGCGAACTTCCGGTGCTGGATGCCTTCGCCGCCCGTGCCGGCGACAGCGTCACCGTCCTGGCCGCCCACGACAAACAGGGCGCGGACGCCTACCTTGCACTGGCCCTGTTGGCCGAGGTCGACGTCCATGTTCCGACGGTGCTCGACCAGACCGGCGCGATGGCGCGGGCGCTGGGCGTGCGGCAGGTCTTGCCGTCGACGGTGTTCGTACGGGCCGACGGGACCGTGGCCGGTGCGCCGGTGCGCCTGTATGAGAGCCCCGACGACCTCGCCGCCGACACCCGCAAGTACTTGGGGGTGGCAGTATGAGTGGCCGACCGATGCCGACGGGATTCCCCACCGGTCCGCTTGTCGACGATGGGTTGATCCCGCCGTGGATGCACGCGCTGACCGGCGACGTCACGCAGCTGACCACCATCGTCAACAACCGCGGCGGTGACCGCGCTCGGCTGGCGCGGATGATGGTGAAAGCCCGCAACCGCCGTGCCGCCGCCGTCCTGGTTCTGCTGTCCGGAAGGTTCGACGCTGATCCGGCGCGCCCGGGCGGGCTGCCCGACGACGCGGAGATCCTGTTGCTCGAGCGAGCCACCACGCTGCGCCAGCACAGTGGCCAGGTCGCTTTTCCCGGCGGTGCGCACGACGAGGGGGAGGACTACCCGGTGCGCACCGCACTGCGGGAGGCGCAGGAGGAGACCGGGCTCGACCCTGACGGCGTGCGCGTGCTCGCCAATCTGCCGTCGTTCTCCACGCTGCCCAGCCCGTTCGAGGTCGTCCCGGTCCTGAGCTATTGGGAGCGTCCGAGCCCGGTGTGGGCGGTAGATCAGGGCGAGACGGCGCGCGTCGCCCGCGTCCGCGTCGCCGAACTGCTCGACCCGGCCAACCGCTTCCAGGTGCGCCGCGACTTCCTGGGCGGCCGCGTGTATCAGGGGCCGGCGTTCCTCGTCGACGGGATGCTGGTGTGGGGCTTCACCGGCGGGCTGTTCGACGCGATCAGCAAAGCGTGTCGATGGGACGTGCCGTGGAATACCGACGACGTGCGGCCCCTCGACGAGGCGATCGCGTCGGCTCGCTCTGAGCAGGACCACGGGCTCCCGCTGGACCTGCCGTTCCCCCCGGACGCCGACGACTTCGACGGCGACGGTGACGACCTCGACGGTGACGACCTCGACGGTGACGAGGCCCCCGCGGGGGACAGGCGGTGAATGCCGGCCTGGTGATCGACGTCGGGATCGCGGTCCTGGTGGTCATCGCCGGGATCTCCGGCTATCGGCAGGGAGTGCTCGCCTCGGCGATGTCACTGGTCGGCCTCGTGATCGGGGCCGTCGCGGGCATCCTCGTGGCCCCGCGGCTGATCTCCGGGATCGACTCCGCGCCGACCAGGATGGTTGTCGGGATCGGTGCGCTGGTCGTCCTCGTCGTCGTCGGCGAAGTCGCCGGGATGATCGTCGGTCGGGCGATGCGCGAGCGACTCCGGTCGACACCGGTGCGCACCCTCGACAGTGTGGTGGGCATGGTCCTGCAGGCCGCAGCGGTGGTCATCGCGGCCTGGTTGTTGGCCACCCCGATCCGTGATTCCTCGCTCGCAGCGGCCGCCGGGGCGGTGGAGGACTCGCGGGTGCTCACCGCCGTCGGCGATGCTGCGCCGGGATGGCTGCGCGGCGTGCCCGACGGCTTCCGTGCGCTACTCAACGATTCGGGTCTGCCCGATGCCATCGGACCGTACGGGCGCACGACGATCACCCCCGTCGACCCGCCCAACCAGCGGTTGTCGCAGGTACCCGCAGTCGGGCAGGCGCGGAACTCGGTGGTCAAGATCCGTGGCGAGGCGCCGTCGTGCCAGCGGGCGCTGGAGGGCAGCGGATTTGTGTTCGCGCCCGAGCGGGTGATGACCAACGCGCACGTCGTGGCCGGGACGACGCGGGTCACCGTGCAGGCCGGGTCGGCAGTGCTCGCCGCGCGGGTCGTCCTGTTCGACCCGCAGGTCGACGTCGCCGTCCTCGACGTCCCGGGGTTGGAGCACCGCCCGCTGCGCTTCGCCGACGAGACGCTGGCCACCGGCGCGGACGCCGTGGCCCTCGGGTACCCCGAAGACGGCCCGTTCCGTGCGATCCCGTTGCGCGTGCGCGGCCGGGTCAACCTGTCCTCGCCCGACATCTACGGTGCGAATCCCGCACGGCGTGAGGCGTACATGCTGCGTGGTGACATCCGTCCGGGGAACTCGGGAGGTCCGATGATCACCCCGGAGGGTGAGGTGGCCGGCATGGTGTTCGGGGCCAGCGACAAGGCGAGCGATGAGACGGGCTTCGCGCTCACCGCCGCGCAGCTTCGCTCTCACTCCGCCCAGGGCGGAGAATCCGAGGCGGCGGTGCCGACCGGGGCGTGCGTGTCCGGCTGAGTCAGTCGTCCTTCGCGAGCCAGTCCAGCAGGAGTTTGGTGGTCCGGTCGGGCTGCTCCTCGTGGACGAAGTGTCCCGCACCCGGCACCTGCCAATAGTCGAATCGCGGAGCCCAGTCACGGCTGGCCGCCATCGTCGCGTTGGTGATGTAGGAGTCGTCGCGGCCCCGCAGCGCCAGGACCGGGACGCCCAGCTGGGTGTCCATCAGATCCATGAACCGCATGCCGTCCGGGCGGAACTGGGACCGGTATGCCCATCGCTGGTACTCCAGCATGCAGTGGGCGACGCCGGGGATCTGGATGGCCTCGCGATTGCGTGCGAGCACCTCGTCGAACTCCCATGACTCTTTCCAGCGCGCACCGGCACGGTCGCGGAAGTAGTCCAGGAGGTAGGCGCCGTTGTTCTTCGTCAGTGTTCGCTCGCCGAATCGTGGCAACTGCTTGTAGAGGAATCCGCCGAGGAACGCGTCCCGCTGATCCTTGTTGCGCAGCACCGCCCGACGCAGCGCGATCGGATGCGGAGAGGCGACAACGGCGATGCGCGACACGACGCGCGGGTGCAACGCCGCCGTGCCCCAACACACCAGCCCGCCGTCGGCGTGGCCCACCAGAGTGGCGTTCGAGTGGCCCAGTGAGCGGATGAGTCCGTTGGTATCACCGGCCAGCGTCCAGCCGTCATAGCCGCGCGGTGGCTTGTCGGAGTCCCCGTAGCCGCGCAGGTCGACCGCAACGGCTCGATAACCGGCCTCGGTGAGCGACGTGAGCTGGTGCCGCCAACTCCACCAGAACTCGCCGAACCCGTGCAGCATCAGCACCAGGGGTGCGTCGGCGGGCAGTCGAGGGGAGGCCTCGACGGCATGGAAACGAAGCCCGTTCGAACGGACATCGAAGTGCGTCCAGGGGCCTTCGAACCGGACGACAGACGGGTCGGGTGCGCTCACGCAGTCCTACGAGTCAGTGGGAGCGCACCGGCGGCAACTGCGGGTGCGCCGACGAGGAGCCGGGCTCGAGCTGCGACTGGCCGGGAATGACGGACTTCAGCGACGTCACCGACTCGATGGTCTTGCTCGGCGCGCGCATACGACGGAAGACGACGTATCCGAAGCCGGCGGCCGCGATCGTGATGATCAGCAGCAGTAGGAACACGATGCCGAACGCCGCCCATCCGGGCAGCCAGATCATCAGCAGTGCGCCGAGGAAGATGAAGAAGAACAGGCTCGTGTACAGCAGCATGACACCGGCGGCGGCGAGAAGACCGGTGCCCGCACCGGCCTTCTTGGCCTCCGCGGTGAGCTCGGCCTTGGCGAGCGCGACCTCGCCGCGGAACAGCGTCGAGACCTGTGCGGTGGCGTCTTTGACCAGATTGCCGATGGTCGGTTCGCCGCTGGGGCCCGCGTTGGCATCCGACAGCGGGATAGCCGGCACCGGCTGGGTCGGTCCGGGCACAGGCGAATGCGGCTTCTTACCGGTCACGTCGTCGTCCTCCGTAGATGGGTACCCAGGCTATGTTGCCATGCCCGGCACTGCGGGAGGACGACTACTGCCGCCGACTTCGGATGGCTTCGAAAACGCTCGGGTCGACCAGCGTCGAGGTATCGCCGAGTTCGCGGCCCTCGGCGACGTCCTTGAGGAGGCGCCGCATGATCTTTCCCGACCGAGTCTTCGGCAGCTCGGGCACGACGTTGACTTCGCGCGGCTTGGCAATCGGTGAGATCTCGACCGCCACGTGCTTGCGCAACTCCTCGACGAAATCGTCAGCGGTATCGCCGATCCCCTCGCGCAGGATGACGAACGCGACGATGCCCTGACCGGTGGTCTCGTCGGAGGCGCCGATCACGGCGGCCTCGGCGACATCGGGGTGGCTGACCAGGGCCGACTCGACTTCGGAGGTGGAGATGCGGTGGCCCGACACATTCATCACGTCATCGACGCGGCCGAGCACCCACAGGGCGCCGTCCTCGTCGTAGCGCGCGCCGTCACCGGCGAAGTACCAGCCCTGCTCGGCGAACCGTGACCAATAGGTGTCGCGGTAGCGGTCGTCGTCGCCCCAGATGGTCAGGAGCATCGACGGCCACGGCTGATCGAGGACCAGGTAACCCTGCTCGCCCTGCGGGACATCGTTGGCGTCGTCGTCGACGATGCGGGCGCTGATCCCCGGCAGCGGGCGCATCGCCGAGCCGGGCTTGGTCGCAGTGACGCCGGGCAGCGGCGAGATCATCGCCGATCCGGTCTCGGTCTGCCACCAGGTGTCAACGATGGGGCAGCGGTTGCCGCCGATCGCGTCGCGGTACCACCGCCACGCCTCGGGGTTGATGGGCTCGCCGACGCTGCCGAGCAACCGCAGGGACGACAGATCGTGAGCGTCGGGGATGTCGCGACCCCATTTCATGAAGGTGCGGATCAGGGTCGGCGCCATGTAGTAGATCGTCACCCCGTACTTCTCGATGATCTCGAAGTGGCGGTGCTCGTTGGGGGTGTTCGGGGTGCCCTCGTAGAGGATCTCGGTTGCTCCGTTGGAGAGCGGTGCGTAGGCGATGTAGGTGTGGCCGGTCACCCAGCCGATATCGGCGCCGCACCAGAACACGTCGCGGCCCGGCTTGTGGTCGAAGACGTTGTGGAACGTCGAACTGGCCTGCGTCAGGAAACCGCCGGAGCCGTGCACGATGCCCTTCGGCTTGCCCGTGGTGCCCGACGTGTACAGCAGGAACAGCGGGTGGTTGGAGTCGAACGCCTCCGCCTCGTGCTCGGGCGACGCCTCATCGACGGTGTCGTCCCACCACACGTCGCGGCCCCGGACCCACGGCAGGTCGGGGTCGTGGTTGGTGCGGCGCACCACGAGGACGTGCTCGACCGACGGGGCCGCATCGTCGCCGCTGCCCAGCGCTTCGTCGACGGCGATCTTGAGCGGTGCCGGCTGGCCGCGACGGTATTGGCCGTCGGTGGTGACGACGAGCTTGGCCTCGGCGTCGTCGACGCGCGAGCGCAGTGCCGCGGCGGAGAAGCCGGCGAATACGACCGAGTGGGTCGCGCCCAGGCGTGCGCAGGCGAGCATCGTGATGATCGCCTCGGGGACCATCGGCATGTAGATCGCGACGCGGTCACCGGCGCGGATCCCAAGATTGGTGAAGGCGTTGGCGGCCTTGCACACCTCGTCCTTCAACTGTGCGTAGGTGACGTCGCGGGAGTCGCCCGGTTCGCCTACCCAGTGCAGGGCGACACGGTCGCCGTTGCCGGCCGCGACGTGGCGATCGACGCAGTTGACCGCCACGTTGAGCTTGCCGCCGGGGAACCACTTCGCGAAGGGCGGGTTCGACCAATCGAGGACCTCGGTGAACGGGGTCTCCCAGTCGAGTCGGCGGGCCTGCTCGCCCCAATACTCAAGTCGGTCGGCATCGGCGCGGTCGTAGATGTCGGCGCTGGCGTTGGCCTGCTCGACGAACTCGGGGGGCGGGGGGTACATGGCCGGATTTGCAGACATATTGTGAGGGTAGTCACGACGGTCGCGCTCGCGCAGGGATGCCGGGAAGATCGGACATTCGAGTGCAACGCCCATGCAACGGAGCCGCTAATCGGCGAAGCGGGCCACCGTCACGCACGGCCGGATGTTGCGCATCAGCGGCCAGTTCGCGGAGGAACGCATGAGGGGGTTGCCCCACACTCCGCGACCTTTCGGGAGCATCACGTCGGCGGTGTCGGTGATGCGCGGAACACGCTTGGGGATCGCCGCGGCCTCGTCGACGGTGAGCGCGAACGGCATCGGTGGCGTGCGGTAGGTCTTCGTCAGGTCGAGTCCGGCGAGGGTCTTCTTGGAGAACCAGTGGGGGATCGAGTCGAACACCAGACCGCCGCCTGCAAAGCGCGCCGCCATGTCCGACAACAGCGCCCACACGTCGTCGGGCGGGAAGTACATGAACAAGCCCTCGGCGATGATGAGCACCGGTTGGTCGTCGGGCACGGCGTCGAACCAGCTGCGGTCCAGGGCCGACGTGGGGCACTCGATGATCTGCGGATCGGCGGGCAAGAGTCGGCGGCGGACGTCGATGACCGGCTCGAGGTCGACGCTCACCCAGCGGACGGTCGGGTCGCCGACGCGCCAGAAGCTGGTCTGCAGACCCTCGCCGAGGTTCACCACCGCCGCGCCCGGGTGGCGCGCGAGGTGGTCGCGGGTCGTGGCGTCGGCGAGCAGTGCGCGCAGCGGGTGGGTCTGACTCGGCTTACCGAACTTGTCGTAGTCGTAGTCGATCGTGTCGTAGAGCATGACGGCCAACGGGTCGTCGATGATCCCGTCGGGGCGCTTGGCCTCGACGGCGCGGTTGCGCAACGTCCAGAGGGTTGTCGCGGATACGCCTTGCAAGGTGTTGCCGTCGATGCGGTCCGTCATCCTACTAAGGTAACCCTAATTTCGGTGGGTCGGTAGGTGTCCGACGTACTCTTGGTGGCGATGACCACCGCTGCAGGGCCCGGACGCCCCGAATTCCCGCACCCTCTTGCACCGCTGGTCGCGCTGCCCGGGGTGGCGGCGGCAGCGGAACGGGCGCGCGATGCGCTCGCGGCGGTGCACCGCCATCCGGCGAATCTGCGTGGATGGCCGTCGACGGCGATGGAGGCATCGTGGCGAGGGGGTCGGAGTTCGGCCGCGATCGACGGCGGCAGTGTGGAACTGCGCCGTGACGGTGACTACGACGATCCGCTGCTCGCCGGTGCGATGCGCGTCGCGCAGGCGCTCGACGGGGATTCGCTGGAACAACTCGTCGGTGTCTACCGGCGGGCGCCCGCTCAGGCGCTGGCCCGGCTGCACATGCTCGCCGCTGCCGACTTGGTCGCTGATGCCGATGATCTCGGGCGTCCCCGGCCGGACCCCGATGTGAGTGCACGGCTGAACTTGCTCGCCCAGATCATCACCGCGCCGGCCGGAGTTCCGGCCCCGGTCGTCGTCGCCGTCGTGCACGGCGAGCTGCTGGCGCTGGCGCCGTTCGCCGAGGCGAACGGGATCGTGGCGCGCGGTGCCTCCCGGTTGGCGTGCGTAGCCACGGGTTTGGATCCGCACAACCTCGGCGTACCGGAAGTGGCGTGGCTCAAGCGGTCGCCCGAATACCACCGGTTGGCGCAGGAATTCGGTGCCGGGACGCCGGACGGGTTGGGTGCGTGGATCGTGCTGTGCTGCGAGGCGCTCGAGGCTGGGGCGGCCGAAGCGGCGTCCATTGCCGAAGCGGCCCGGCCCAGGTAGGACCCCCTAGACAGCGCTGCGGGCGGCGACCCAATGGTCGCCGCCCGCATAGCACGGACCCAAGTTACCAAGCGTGCAAGGTGGGTTGTGTTCTCACCTCGGCGAATGGGGTTGTCGATCCGAGACCGGCAATTCGCAGGTGCACAACGCTTTTGCCTCTATAGCGGCGCGCTCCGCGTGGGTGCTTGCCGCCCGTGCTGGGAATTCCGGTTGGGAGTTCGATCCTTCTCTTCCGGGTCGGACTTGGCCTTCCGGGCTTCCGTAGGATCAGTTCTACACCCGTGACCTACGTCACAGCAAGGGTTTCCCGGCTACAGATTCTCGCGCCGAAAACTGTGCACGTCCCCACTGGGAAGTGTGGGTTGCAGGGTCTTAGATATGCGCGCCGGGAGCCAGCCGCTTGCGCAGCCAGCCGTAGTAGAAGAGCGCGCCGACGGCGGCCACCCCGGCACCCGCCGCGGCCGACACGGCCACCGTGCGGGCCGACGGTGTGAGGCGGTCGGCGAGGCCGACGGGCCGGTCGAACGAGAGGATCGGCCAGCCGGCTGTCGTGGCCTCGCGGCGCAGTGCACGGTCAGGATTGACTGCAGTCGGATGTCCGACGGCGGCGAGCATCGGCAAATCGGTGATCGAGTCGGAGTAGGCGTAGCACTCGTTCAGGTCGTAGCCCTTGGTCTGTGCGAGTTCCCGGATGGCATCGGCCTTGGCCTCGCCGTAGCAGTAGAACTCGAGCTCGCCGCAGTACTTGCCGTCGACGACGGCCATGCGGCTGGCGCGCACTGCGTCGACGCCCAGCATGGCGCCGATCGGCTCGACCATCTCCAACCCCGACGCGGAGATGAGGACGACGTCGTGCCCGCGCGCCTGGTGGTTCGCGATGAGCTCGGTGGCCTCGGCGAAGACCAGCGGCTCGACGATGTCGTGCAGCGTCTCGTCGACGATGGAGCTGATCTGGTCGACCGGCCAACCCTGGCACATGTCGGTGACGTGGGCCCGCAGGCGTTCGACCTGATCCTCGTCGGCGCCGGTCAGTGTGAACAGGAGCTGGGCGTAGGCAGACTTGATCACCGAGCGGCGGTTGATGAGGCCGCCCGAATAGAACGGCTTGGTGAAGGCGAGCGCACTGGAGCGGGCGATCACCGTCTTGTCCAAGTCGAAGAAGGCGGCGATGCTGTTGCGGGTATTGGCCCTGCTGGTGGCGGGCGCGCCGACGGATGACACGCCCTTGAGGGTACGACCACGCCGACGTTCCGGGGCCGGGCACGAGAAAATGGCCAGGTCAGGCAAAACAGGTACTTGCCAATGCAAGTTGCTATTGCACATTCACAGGGAACGCGCGTAGAGTGAGTTTTACCCGGTTGAAGAAACCGGGTGATTTCAGCCCGACCCCCCGGGGCTGAAACGCGATGACCCCGGCCTTCTCCCCCCATTGGCCGGGGTCGTCCTCTTTCTCCGGCAGGTGTTGGACTGTGGTCCACTTGTCGTTCCATGAGCGCTCTTCGCGGTGATGTCTCTCCCCCTCACGATTACTTAGACGCATCCGGTGTCCGTTCGGTTCCATCGACTTGCATGTTGATCTGTGCGCTTCTCGCCTGACGGTCGTGGTGCCGGCGGTAGATTCTCGACAACACGACGGCACGGGGGAGGCGGCAGTGATGGCTGGACATGGTCGGGGGCGTCGATTCGGTCGACGATCCACGGGTACACGGCGGAGTGTGCGCGCCGTGCTTCTCGCCATCGCAGGTGGGCTCACCATCGCACTCGCAGCCGCGCCGCTGGCCGGGGCAGCGCCGCGCTACCCCGAGGATTTCAACTTCTTCTCCGGCATCCCGTACGAGCTGAGCAACCCCGGCGGCTCTCTGCCGGGGACCAACAACCCGCGGTGCAAGCCGTCCGCGGCCCACCCGCGCCCCGTCGTGCTCGTGCACGGCACCGGGGGCGGGCAACAGACGAACTGGGGGGCCTATGGGGGATTCCTCGCCAACGAGGGCTACTGCGTCTACGCGCTGACGTATGGCGCGCTGCCGCTGCCGTGGCCACTCACCGCACTGGGCGGGATGGGGGCGCAGGAGCAGTCGGCGCAGCAGCTGAAGGTGTTCATTGACGGCGTCCTCGCGGCGACCGGCGCGAAAACCGTTGACCTGGTTGGGCATTCGCAGGGAACGCTGATGCCGTCGTACTACCTCAAGCATCTCGGCGGGGCGACGAAGGTGACGAACTACGTGTCACTGGCGCCTTTGTGGCGGGGTTCGGGCGGGGCGTTGATGGAGCCGGTGTCGCGGTTCATCGGCCGGCTCGGCGCCCAGGACAAGTGGGTGCCGGTCTGCGCGGCCTGCGGCCAGATGATGCCCGGATCGGCGTTCCTGGACAAGGTGTGGAGCGGTGGGTCGCCCTACGTGAAGGGCATCAACTACACCAACATCTCGACACGATACGACGAGTTCGTCATCCCCTACATCAGCGGGCAATTGCCAGCTCAGCGCCCCGGCGAGAACGTGCGCAACATCGTGGTCCAGGACACGTGCGCGAGCGACTACAGCGATCACCTGGCGATCGCCGGGTCGCGCCGGGCCGCCTACATGGTCCTCAACGCGTTGGATCCGCAACGACACATCGCGGTGCCGTGCATGTTCGTGCCACCGCTCTTCGGCTGAGTGTCTGGATGACTCGCAGATCCGTGGAATCCGTCACTGTCGCGGCGCAGGGCTCCGGACGGCTCGTCGCCCATGCCCCTGCCCGCGCGCTGGTAGTCCCCGGGGTCGGACTCTCGGCACGGGCGTTCAGCATCCGCTACACGACGACGACGGCCCTCGGCGAGCTCATCGAGACCACCGGGACCGTGCTGGTGCCCACGCGGTGTCCGGCGCGACTCCTCGTCGGACATGCGGTCGGCAACCAGGGCCTCGCTCCGCGTGCGGCCGCCGTGTCGACGTTGCTGCGGTACGGCGTCGAGTACGAGGCCCTGGCTTTCGAGAACGCGTTGCGGCACGGCTTCGCGCTGGCGATTCCGAACTACCCGGGGTTGGGTGATGATTCGGGCACGGTGCATCCGTCGGTCATCGGGCGCTCGCTGGGGCCCGCGGTGCTCGATTGCATCACTGCTGCGCGACAGCTTCCCGATGCCGGGCTCGACGAACTGCCCGTCGTCGTCGAAGGCTATTCCGAGGGTGGCTGCGCAGCGGCATGGGCGCTCGAGTTGCAACCGGCGTACGCGCCGGACCTGCCGGTCATCGCCGGGGCCGCCGGCGGGGTTCCCGCGGACCTGATGGCGGTCTACGAGGCGAACAAGCGCGGCATCGCGTCGTTCATGCTGCTGTACGTCTTGATCGGCCTCGATAGCGCGTACCCCGACGTCGACATGGAGCGCTTCCTCACCCGGCGGGGTACTCGGCTTGTCCGGCTGTTCCGGCGCACCACCATCGTCACCGGCCTGGCGCTGGGCCTGGTCACGACGGCGTGGATGAACATCGGCTCGATCACCGAGCCGTTGCCGTTCGACGATTCCGCGGTCCGCGCACGCATCGACGAGAACCGGTTGGGTACGCACGCTCCCGCCGTTCCGACACTTCTCGCCGTCGCGACGCGCGACCAGGTGATCCCGGTGCCGCAGACCGTCGCCCTCGCTGAACAGTGGCGTGCCGCGGGCGGGGAGGTCGACCTGCGCGTCTACAAGTCCGCCGAGCACCTCGTCGGTGGCATCCGGTTCTACCGCGACGCGATGAGGCACTTCGAGGCCGTCGTCTAACGGTTGGGCGCGTAGCGACCGAGTTCGGTCCGGTCGGCGCAGTCGGTCTTCGTCATCGCGCGGTAGACGTGTCCTTCGACGGTCCTCGTCGACAGCCCCAGTTCATCGGCGATCTGTCGATTCGTCAGTCCCCGGCCGATGAGACCGACGATCTCCCATTCGCGTCGGGTCAGGTCGGTGGGCGCGGTCATCGCGCGCAATGCGGGGGTGGTGAAACCGTGGGCTGCGGCGATGCTCCGCGCCGCCTCACCGGCTTGTTGTGCGCGGCTGCGCTTGTCCGCGCCGGCGTAGACGACGGCGGCCTGGGCCGCGGCATCGGCGGCCGCAATCTGGTCGCCCAACGCGGCCCACTGACGCGACGACTCCCACAATGCGTCGGCGTCGTGCTCGGCCAGTGCTTTCGCGTGCCGGGCGGCGTGGGCGGCGCGCGGCCCCTGCACCGTCGCGGCAAGCTCGGCCAGCCGGATGTGCGTCGAGTCGTCGCCCCATTGGGTCGCCACCTGCAGGGCGACGACTTCGTTGCCGGCCTCCCCGCGCTCGCGGGCCAGCGCGATGGCCTCCGCGGCGTACTCGAGTGCACGGGTGAGTTGTCCCCGCGCCGTGCAGACCCATCCGCGCGACAGCAGGATCTCGGTGTCGACGTAGGACATTGACGGGTGCGGGTGCTCATCGATCCAGGTGTGTTGTCCGGCTGCCTTGTCCGGGTCACCGGCCAGTGCGTACAGCGTTCCCAGGCGGTTCCGGCAGGCGTACTCCCAGCCGGCGGTTGCGCGGGGGTCCTCGGCGAGCCGAGTGACCACGCCGCGGATGCAGTCGGCGGCCTCGGTGATGTCGCCGCGGAAATAGGCCGCGTAGCCGCGCATGTAGGTCGTCAGCGTGCGGGCGAAGCCGGGCAGGTCGCTGGCCTCGGTGCTGTACGTCGCCGCGATCTCGTCGGCGACAGCGAGGTCTCCGGCGATCGCGGCGGCCTGCAACTCCAGAGTCAGCAAGCTGTAGCGGATCGCGCCGGGGGCACTGATTGCCGCGTCTGTGTGCGCCCGTTCCCGGTAACCGTCGATCTCGGTGTAGCGCCCGGTCGCACCCAGGCTGATGGTCCGTCCCATCGCCGCGAAGATGTGGGGCACGCCGATGAGCGAGGTATCCATGAGAACTTCGGCGGTGAAGCGCAGCGCATCGTCGGGGCGGGCGCGGTACGCGGCTAGTGCTCCGCGCAGCGCGGTCAGGATCGTCGGCTCCTCGCCCGGAGCGACACCGGCCACCGCTTCGGCGAGGATCGCCTCGGCCTCCAGCGGCCGCTGTAGCACCCAGTGGCGGTTGCCCGCGCGCATGAACGTCAGCAGTGCGCGCTGGTCGTCGGCCAGGTCCGGCTTGGCCAATAGCACCGCCAGTGCTTCTTCGGCCTCAGGTCCCTGGTTGCCGTTCGTCAAGGTGTAGGCGTACAGCATTTCGGCGGGGAGGCCGCCGCCCGCATCGATGGCCGCCTTCGACAGCGACAGCGTCAGTGCGATGTCGCACCATGCTGTCGCCGCTGCGGCGCCGGCCAGGAAGAGCCCCGGATCCTGCTGTCCCGACTCGGCGGCCGTGACGGCTCGCAGGATCGTGTCGCGGGGATTGCCGGTCGGGTGGGCGCCCATTGCGTCGGCCACTGCGCCTTGAAGGCGGGCGCGGCGTAGCCGGCCAATCCGGTGCAGGCGGACCTCGGCGTAGAGCGGGTGGACCAGGCGGACGGTGGCCGGCTCACCGTCGACGACTAGTAGCCCGGCTTTCTCCGCCTTGTCGATGAGTTGCGGATCGATACCCCCAATGGCGGTGAGGGTGCTGGTGTCCAGCGCGCCGGCGATCGCTAGGACGTCGACGAGCTCGGCGATCGGATCGGCCAGGTCGCCCAGCTGTTTGTCGATGAGCTCGGTGAGCGTCTCGGTCACCGACGGACCGCCCTGCCACAACCATTCGCCACCGTCGTCGGCCGCGAGCCGTCCCGACGCGAGGTCGGCGTTGACGATCTCGCGAATGTAGAGCAGGTTGCCCGCCGTCAGCTTCCACAGGTCTTCGGCGGTCTGGCGGTGCAGCCGGCCGCCGAGGACCTGCTCCAGCAGATTCCGTGTCGCGGTGAAGGTCAGTGGCAGCAGTGCCAGGTGGGCGAGGGTTTCGTCGCGCCACAGTTCGACGATGGGCTCGGGTGCGTTCTCGAGGGTGCGGATCGCGACGACGACGAAGGCCGACCGTCGGGAGGCGAGCCGGTTGACGACGGTGGCCGACGCGTCGTCGAGCCATTGCGCGTCATCGACGATGACGATCGGCAGTGCCGTACCGGGGGCCGGGTCGCCGACGATGGCGTCCAGGACCGCTTCAAGGAGGGCGGCGGGTTCGGCCGGGGCCGCGCCGACCCAGGCCGACGTGGCGCCGAACGGAATCTCGCTCAGGGCGGAGAAACCGGTGATCCGGACGATCCTGCGGCTCGATTCGGCGGCGGCGAACTCGTCGAGCAATCGCGACTTCCCGACACCGGCGTCGCCGGTCACGAGGATCCCCGCTGACTGCGAGCGCAGTGCGTTGATCAGCGTGTTCAGTTCGTTGTCGCGCCCGGTCAGTCCCCACCGATTCCCCATGCGGAGAAGGATAGTCAAAGGGGTGTTGCCGCAGCGTTTTCCACAGACCTGGGTTTTCCACAGGTGTCGGGGCTCAAGGGCTTCTCCGGGGTGGCGTGGTCGGATGGGCGGCCCAGACTCGGGGCATGGATGAGCTACTGGTTCTGGTCGGGGCAGATCTCGTCGACGACGTCGGCCGGTGTGCAGTGGCGGCCGGCTATCGCGGGGTCGTGGGCACCGGCGCGGGAGACGTCGTGGCGTGGCAGCGCGCTTCCGCGGTCGTCGTCGACGTCGAGACGGTGGGCGCTCTTGTCGACCCCGAGATCGTCCGCCGGCACTCGGTGTTCCTGGTATGCGGGCCCGACGAGTCGGCAGACCTGTGGCGCGAGGCCTTCGAGCTCGGGGTGCGCGACGTGATCGCGCTGCCCCACGACGAGGGTCGGCTCGTCGCGGCCTTGACCGACCTGCGAGCACCGGTCCGCGACGGCGGGCGGGTAGTCGCGGTTCTCGGTGGTCATGGTGGCGCCGGGGCGACGACGTTGGCCGCAGCGGTCGGGCTGGCGGCGACACACGGAGTCTCGGGCCGTGGCGTGCTCCTCGTCGGGCCCGACGAGGTCGGTGCTGGGATCGATCTGATGCTCGGCATCGAGGATGTGCCCGGCCCGCGGACGTGCGATCTGAACGCAGTGGGCGGACGGCTGAATCATGCCACCCTGCGCGAGGCTCTCCCACGAGTCGGACAGCGGCTGTCGGTGCTTGCAGCCGGGGAACGCGCAGCCCCCTCGCGGGTCGAGTCGGTGGCGGCTGCAGTGGACTCCGGTCGTTTCGGCGGCGACATCGTCGTCGTCGACGTGCCGCGGACCAACCCGGCGCTGCGGACCGAGTTGCTGCGCCGCGCCGACTTCACGGTGCTGGTCAGCCAAGCGACACTGTCGGCCGTCGCCGCGACCCGTGCCACCCGAGCCGACATCGATGACGTGGTCGGCCACATCGAGCTGGTACTGCGCGGGCCCGCGCCCGGGGGACTGCCGGCCGACGAGATCGCCTGGGCGGTGGGCGTGGCGCTGCTCGGCGCCTACCGCAGCGATCCGTCGCTGACCGCACGAATGGAGGGGGGATCGCTGCGGCCGACGCGGCGCAGTCCACTGGGAAAGATCGCGGAGTCGGTATGCCGACGTCTCGACGAGGTCGTGCGGTGAGCGCGCGCGTGCGGGTGGGGTCGGTGTCGACTGCTGCTCCGGTAGTCGACCCAGTCGTCGTCGAGCGCGTTCGCGAGCGGCTGGTAAACCGCGCCGACGGTGGATCATTGGTGCCCACGGTCGAGTCGATGGCCGCGGCGATCCGTGCGGAATCCGGCGGCGTGCTCGGCGACACCGACCTGCTGGCCACCCTGCGTTATCTGCAGACCGAGTTCGTCGGCGCGGGGCCGTTGGAAGGACTGCTCTCCGACCCGGACACGACTGACATCCTCGTCGTCGGGCCCGAAGCGGTGTGGGTAGACCGCGGCGCGGGGCTGGTACTGACCGAGGTCTCCTTCGACGACGAGGCCGCTGTGCGTCGCCTGGCCACTCGCCTAGCACTCGGTGCAGGGCGTCGCCTTGACGACGCGCAGCCGTGGGTCGACGGCCAACTCCACGACATCGGTCGGCACGGTGTGACGGTACGGCTGCACGCGGTCATCCCGCCCGTCGCCGCCGACGGCACGTGCCTGTCACTTCGAGTTCTGCGTCCGGCGCGGCAGGACTTCGAGTCGCTGGTCGCGTGCGGAGCGCTGCCAGCTACGGTGTGCGACCTGGTCCGCGAGGTCGTTTCGGCGCGGTTGGCGTTCCTCATCGCCGGTGGCACGGGTGCGGGAAAGACGACGCTACTGAACAGCCTGCTCGGGCTGGTCGACCCCGCCGAACGGATCGTGTGCGTCGAAGACGCGCCCGAGTTGCGCCCCCAACACCCGCACACCGTCCGGATGGTGTCGCGTGCGGCTAATGCCGAGGGCGCCGGCGAGGTGCCGATGCGCACGCTGGTCCGTCAGGCACTGCGAATGCGTCCGGACCGGATCGTGGTCGGCGAGGTGCGCGGGGCGGAGGTGGTTGACCTGCTTGCCGCGCTCAACACCGGCCACGAGGGGTGCGCGGGCACCGTCCACGCGAATTCTGCAGCCGAGATTCCGGCCCGGATGGAGGCGCTCGCCGCGTTGGGCGGGCTCGACCGGTCGGCGCTGCACAGCCAGTTGGCGGCAGCGCTGCGCGTCGTCTTCGTCGTCGGGCGCGACCGCGACGGGACGCGGGGGCTGACTCAGATCGGCCTGGTCGCCCGCAATGACGCCGGGTGGGTCGAGATTGAGCCGGTGTGGACGCGCCCCGCGGGTTTCGTACCGGCGCTAGCGCGCCTGCGGGTGCTGCTGCGGGAACGGGCATGAGCGCGGCTGCGCTGCTGTGCCTCGCGACGGCGACCCTTGTGGGCCCGCGTCCGCCGGCGCACTTCCGATTCCGGGCGGTGTTCGCACCGGACTCGCCGCGTCGTGGACAAATCGATCTGCAGCGGTGGATCGTGCCTGGCGCGATAGCCGTCGTCGGCGTCGCAGCCCTCACCGGTTCGGTTGGGCTGGTCGTCGCCGCATCGATCGTCGTGGTGACTGTTGGATGGTCGGTCCGCGCAGCGATGCGCGACCGGGCGGCCCTCACGCGCGACGACGAGTTGCTCCAGGCGGTCGGCGTGGTCATCGCGGAACTCTCGGTCGGGTCGCCCACCGCCCTCGCATGTGCTCGGGCGAGTGCCGAAATTCTGGCCGACGATGCATCGTCGCCCGTGGGGTGGCACCTGTCGATCCTCGCCGCCCGCGTCCGATTGGGCGGTGGCATCGCACCGGAGAGTGCTGGGTCGGTCCACCGCATCGCTTCGCTCTGGGCGGCGGCAGCCCGTTACGGACTGCCGCTGGTCGACCTTCTCGCGGCGAGCCGGGCCGATCTCCTGGCCCGCCAGCGATTCGCGGCACGCACTCGCGCCGGGTTGGCGGGGCCTCGTGCGACGGCCCGCGTCCTGGCCGTGCTTCCAGTATTCGGTCTGGTCCTGGGACAGGGGATCGGGGCCGACCCGCTGCGCGTCTTGCTGGCGCCAGGCGCCGGTTCGGTGCTCCTTATCGTCGGGACTGCGCTCGCCGCTGCGGGAATCGTGTGGTCCGAGCAGATCGTCGCGAGCGTGCTGCGATGAGCGCCGCACTGTTTCTCGTCGCGGGCGCCCTCCTCGCATGGCCACCGGCCGACTGGCCGTTGCGGCGCCTTTCCCGGGAAGTCGCGACTCCCGTCGTAGAGGTATCCGCTGCGCACGACCCATTCGCCGAGGCAGGAGTGTTCGACCTGCTCGCGGTCTGCCTGCGCAGCGGACTGTCGGGGGCGGCGTCCGCGTCGGCCGTCGCCGACTCGTCGACCGGTGGGCTGGCGACATCGCTGAGGCGCGTCGCCGATCTCCTAGCGCTGGGCACCGATGCGGCTCAGGCGTGGCAGCGCGAGGCCGGTGATCGAGGTGGGTTCGACGACCTTGCCGCACTCGTGCGGCGGACAGCGTCATCGGGAGCCGCCTTCGCCGACGGGCTCACCGAACTCGCGCGCCGGCGCCGGGATGACGCCGCCGACGCGGCGGTCGAGCGGGCGGAGCGCGCCGGTGTGCGGATCAGTGGACCGCTGGGGTTGTGCTTCCTACCAGCCTTCATCTGCTTGGGGATCGCGCCCGTGGTGATCGGATTGGCGTCGTCGGTTCTCGGCGACTTGTGACTGTGGCGGCCCGACCGTCGGGCCGCAGGAAGAGGGGAATGAGATGACAGGCAGTGGAAAGGCTGGGAGGTTGACCCGGTTGGTTCGGGGGCTGGTCGTGGACGAGTCGGGGATGAGTACCGCGGAATACGCCATCGGGACGATTGCCGCCGCGGGCTTTGGCGCGCTGCTTTACACCGTCGTCACCGGTAATTCGGTGGTCAGTGCGTTGACGAACATCATCGCCAAGGCACTGACGACGACGGTCGGGTGAGCGCGGGCTACCTGCTCTACCGCCGGATGCACGGTCTCCTGCGTGACGAGTCGGGTATGGCGACTGTCGAGGCGGCGTATGCGATCGCGGCGATCAGCGTCGTCCTCATGTTGTGCGTGGGTGGGTTGGCGGCCATGACGACGACGCTGCGGTGCGCCGACGCCGCGCGTGAGGTGGCCCGGTTGACCGCAGCCGGCGATGCCCGTGCCCGGTCGGTCGGTGCCGCCGCGGCGCCCGGAGGAGCCCGCATTGCCGTCGAGCAGCGGGGCGACGAGGTAGTCGTCCGGGTCGAGGCCGGCGTACCGCTTCTGCCGTTGCTGACCGTCGGAGGTAGCGCTATCGCGCTCATGGAACCGCGCGAGGACGACAGTGATGCACCTGCGCCGGCCTCTCCGTGAGGGTGACGTGGCGACGGTTCGGTGGTCGGTGGTGCGACGGGTGCACGACGAGGATGGTTCGGCCACGGTCCTCGGGGTGGCGGTCATCGCCTGCCTGGTCGTGCTGACGGCGTCGTTGGTCCTCGTCGGGACGGCCGTGGTGGCGCGCCACCGTGCCACCGCCGCCGCCGAACTCGCCGCACTGGCAGCGGCATCGGCCGCGCTCACCGGCTCGGCGGAGCCGTGCGCCGCCGCCGAGCGGTTGGTGCGCGCGCAAGGCGACTCGTCGTTGCGGTTGGCGTCGTGCGAGCTCGACGGCGAGTTCGTCGACGTCGAGGTCGCGGTGCCGGTGCGCCTGAGCCATTTCGGTGTCCGCAGCGCATCTGCCCGCGCCCGTGCCGGTCCGGTCGGCGCAGAGTGAGACTGCCGCTCCGCCGGGTCATATGTGCAGGGTCGGTAGTCGAGGCCTTACTGCAGCGAGACGCCTAGCTTGTCCGCCATGACCCGGATCATGTGCTGGACGCCGATCTCGTTGCGGCCGATGACCATGTGGTCGTGCTGGCCGTGGCGGACCCCTTGGCCGCATTGAGGCAGCATCACGAAATCCTCGTCGCGCACGGCGGCGTGGACCTGGCTGAAGATCTCGTCGTACATCTGTCGCTGCTCGTCGCTCTGCGCCGGATACTTGGCCATCCAGCTGTGGCGGACCGTGCAGCGCGTCGCCGAGTGCTCCGGGAGGATGTCGATCACCTCGACCCCCACCGGGCTGTTGGCCAGAATGAGGTTGGGGTAGACCCAGTAGATGATGCCCATCTGCGCCACCGGATCCCAGCTGTCGCCGGGTTCGGTGCCCTGCAGGTCGAGGATCCAGTTGAACGGGAAGCCGATGCGGTGGTGGTCGCCGAACTCGTCGTAAGCGTGGGTGTTCGCCAGCGTGCTGCGCCCAATGATGCTCTGCCCGTGGACGAAGGGGAAATGGTAGCCCTCCGCGAAGGCTTCCAGTGCTCCCTTCCAGCTCACCTCTGAGGTAAGCGAGCGCTCGTCGTGATAGCCGAAATCTTGGTAGTTCCACCGGGCGAGTTCGGCGTTCATCGGACCCAGGTGCGCGTCGAGGTCGATCTCGGCGCCAGCGGTGAGGACCGCCCAGATGAAGCCATGGCGCTCTTCGTTGGGGAGTTCGACCAGTCCGTACTCGTCGCGGTCGATGGCCTCGAAGCCAGCGGCTCCGGGTACCCCCTTGAGGCGGCCCTTGTTGTCGTAGACCCACGCGTGATACGGGCAGGTGAACTTGCGCGAGTTGCCAGCGCCGCAGGCCGGCATGGCGCCCCGGTGGCGACAGTAATTCAAGAACACGTGCGCCTGGCCATCGCGATCGCGCGTGATCAGCAACGAGTCGCCAATCACGGACCGGACGACGTAGTCGAAGCTGTTGGGGATCTGCGCGCTCGCCAGTACCGCCAGCGGCGCGCGCCGCAGGATCGTCGACTCTTCGATATCGGCGAGCTTGTCGTCGTTGTAGTAGTTCAGTGGCACGCGCAGGATGTCGTCGGCCATGTCGGTGGTTTCGGCGAGGGCGAGCGAGAGGGCGTGACGGGTGAGCTCGGGGCCGAGCTCGACCGGCTGGGACTGCATCGTCGTCATCGGGCTTCTCCTAGCGTCGGGCTGCGCGCATCTGTAAGCGATCTGAGCGTCGACCATACACTTATTCGGAAAAGTGTCTACCCTTGTTGAGGCGGGGTTTCGGCAACGCGGCTGGCGTTGGTCAGGACGAGGAGAGGCGATGCGCACACACGGTTGGGCCGGATCGACTCCTGCCGACAACGAAGCTGCGGTGAAGCGGATCCTTGACGGCGCGGCATCGTTGATCGAGGAGGGGCGCGCCGTGAGCGTCCAATCGGTCGCGAGGCAGGTGGGGATCACCCGACAAACGCTCTACCGGTACTTCCCCGACGCGGAGTCGATTCAGCGCGAGGTCGCCAGGGAAGCGAGCGCCGACCTATTGGCGGGGCTGGCTACCGCCCTCGCTGACGTTGTGGATCCGGCCGAGGCCGTCGTCGAGGGAATCGCCACGTGCTACGAGCTCCTGCGGGATAACAGGCGCTTCGCCCTGCTTTTCGATCGGAGCGGGTCCGGGGGCGTGTTGGAGGACGTGACGTCGGAGTCCGCGGTCGGTGCCGGTCGAGCAATTTTGGGGAGCCTGGGTGTCGACTGGCAGCAGGCCGGGTGGGACGACGACGACCTCGACGGGCTCGTCGAGTTCATGCTCCGAATGCTGATATCCCTGATCGTTGATCCCGGTGACCGTGCCCAGACCCGCGAAGCATTGCGCAACTTCCTGGATCGGTGGGTTGCCCCCGCCGTGGCGTGCAAGCGCGGCGATTGGATTCGAGTGTGAGGACCTTCGACTGGGATGTCTTTGAGCAGTTCCTGACCGACGAGATCGTGCGATGCGTGGACGACGCCGGTGCGCGCAACCCGGATTCGCTGCCGCGCGCCGCGGCGCTCTTCGACCTGCACGCCCGGGACATGCTGGTGCTGTTTCCCGCAGTTGCAGTGACGCACGACCGGGCCGAGAACTCGGAGCCGTGGGCGGTTCATCCAGGGGATTGGTCGTGGCAGGCCGAGACATCGCGTGACGGTGATCGTTGGGCCGCAGTGCTCACCGCTTTCGCCGGTTCGGGTGGACAGGTCTGGGAGCAGGTGACCGATCGCTACTTCGATACATTGGTCCGGGCGTGCCGGCGCGCGACTGTGGCGCTGACCTTGGAGGGCGGCGTTGCCGCGGACTTCTCGGTCGCGGCCATCGGCGACGACGACGGAGATCTGCACAGTCGCTGCCTGACGCCGGTGCAGCTGTCGCATCGGCTACCCCGGATCAGCGCGAGGCGCCGGGCGCTCGCCCGCCTCGCCACGCTGCCACCGACTAGCCGTACCGGCGAGCTGGTCGGGCTCTTGGAGGATTGGCGATCCCAGGATCCGGGACTGCTTGCGGCGGCTGGCGCGATGCTCGGGGAGCTGGGCCGGCCTGGTAGCGCAGCCATTGCCGCATTGTTGGCGCGTCGGCCGGTGGACGCCGAGTCGTGGCCGGTCTGGGCCGACGTCGCCGATCAGATCCCCGTTGTCGCTGCCCCACTTGTCGACGTGTTGTTCGAGACGCTTGGGGATCGGGGGGTGCCCCACCGGGTCCGTGCTCGTGCGGCGTCGTCGTTGGCCTGGCTGGGCTATCTGGGGGAAATCGCCCCTGCTCTGGCGAGTCTGCCGTCCGAGGTCGCACTGGATGTGATCGCCCGCCGGTATCTATCCGAGTCTAAACGGGGTCGCCTTGACTATTCCCCACTGGAGAAGGTGTTCGACCGCCGTCCCGAACTACACGACGCGCTACTGGCGCGGCTGTCCGCCACCGAGATGCACGACACCGACGCCGCAGACATCGCGACGGCCCTTGCTGCTATCGACTCGCCGTGGCCGTTCATCCGCCAACATGCGTCGGTGGTCATGCTTACCGCACATGTTTGATCTGCCGAGGACGCGTGTCCCCGGCGATACGCGGTCAAGACTCCAGGAGTCGGCGCGAGCCTGACCGCGCTCGACCCCACACCGTTTCGTCAACCCAGCATCAGTCGATGCTGGATTGACGAAACGGTGTTGGGTGGTTGGGGTCAGCCCAGCAGGCGGCCGATCAACTCGAGCACCGCGATGGCCCCGGACTTGTCGAGCGGCTCGTTGCCGTTCCCACATTTGGGCGACTGGACGCACGACGGGCAGCCCTTCTCGCACCCGCACGACGACACCGCCTCACTCGTGGCGGCCACCCACTCGCCAAACGCCGCATAGCCGCGGTCGGCGAAACCCGCACCGCCGGGATAGCCGTCGTAGACGAAGACGGTGGGCAGACCGGTGTCGGGGTGGATGTTGGTGGACAGCCCGCCGATGTCCCACCGGTCGCACGTCGCCACCAGCGGCAGCATGCCGATCATCGCGTGTTCCGCGGCATGCAGCGCGCCGGGCAGGTTCACATCGGTGACCCCGACGGCCGCCAGTGCCTCCGGGGTCAGCGTGTACTGCACTGCCCGGGTCGGCAGCGTCTGCGCCGGCAGGTCGAGCTCAACCGAGTCGAGGATCTCGCCGCTGTGCAACTTGCGCAGGTACCCGACGACCTGCGAGGTGACGGTTACCTCGACCAGCGCCACATGCAGAGCGCCCCGGTCGACCACCTGCTCCATGGCGACCACCTCGATGTCGGTGGTCTCCCGCGGTGAGGTCGTCCAGTCCGGCTCCTCCGGGTGTGCCAGCGCCAGACCGTCGTCGAGGTCGAGCTCGTCGACGACGAACGACCGTCCTTGATGGATGTGCACCGCGCCGGGGTGCACCGTCGAGAGGGCCCGGACGGTGTCGACCGTGCCCAGCAGCTGCGACGTGGACGTGTCGACGATGAGGATCTGCCCGCCGATTCCACCCCGGATGTCGATCTCGGCGTGTGGCTCAAGCCCCGCCGAGAGGTACCACCCTGCCTTGCGTCGTCGGAGCAGGCCGTCGGCGGTCAGCTCGTCCACGACGTCGGCGACCCCGAGGCGTTGCACCTCGTCGGGTTTGAGCGGCAGCTCGGCGGCCGCGCACAGCAGGTGCGGTTTGAGGACGTAGGGGTTCATCGGGTCGAATACCGTCGCCTCCACCGGCTTGCGCAGCAGCGCCTCGGGGTGGTGCACGAGGTAGGTGTCCAACGGGTCGTCGCGCGCGACGAGGACGACCGCCGACGCCGCCCCCCGTCGACCGGCCCGCCCGGCTTGTTGCCAGAACGACGCGACGGTGCCTGGGTAGCCGGCGATGACGACGGCGTCGAGGCCGCTGATGTCGACGCCGAGTTCCAGCGCGTTGGTGGTCGCGACGCCGAGCAGCTCCCCGTCGGCGATGGCGCGTTCCAATCGTCGGCGGTCATCGGCGAGATATCCCGCGCGGTAGGCGGCGACCCGCGCGGCGAGGTCGGGCGCGGACGCCGCGAGGAGCCCGGCGGCGGTGCGCGCGGTGATCTCCGCGCCGCGCCGGCTGCGCACGAAGCACAGGGTGCGCGCGCCTTCGACGACGAAGTCGGCGAGTATCCGACCGGCCTCCGCACCCGCCGAGCGACGCACCGGCGCGCCGTTCTCCCCGGTGACCTCCGGGAGGAACGGGGGCTCCCACAGCGCGACGGTCCGCTGGCCGGTCGGCGAAGCATCGTCGGTGACCTCGACCGCCGGCTCACCGATGAGCGCACTCAGCGTCGTGGCGGGTTCGGCGGTGGTCGCACTTGCCGCGACGACGACGGGGTCGGCGCCCACGGCTCGCGCGACGCGCAAGAGCCGTCGCAGCACGAGTGCGGTGTGCGCGCCGAACACGCCGCGGTAGTGGTGGCACTCGTCGACGACGATGAAGCGTAACTGGCGCAGGAACTGCTGCCACCGGTGGTGTCCGGAGAGGATCCCGATGTGCAGCATGTCGGGGTTGGTGAACACCATGCGCGAATTGGCGCGCGCCCACTGCCGCAACTGTGCGTCGGTGTCGCCGTCGTAGGTGCACGGCGCGAGCCGCGCGAAATCCGCGTTGGTCGCGAGGATCGCGGTGAACGAGCGCAGCTGGTCGACGCCCAGCGCCTTGGTGGGTGCCAGGTACAGCGCCGTCGCGTTGTGATCGTCGAGCAGCGTCTGCAGAACGGGCAGTTGATATGCCAGGGACTTGCCCGACGCGGTGCCGGTGGCGACGACGACGTGGCGCCCGGAGTGCGCATGCTCGGCGGCGTCGATCTGGTGGCGCCACGGACGGTGTAGGCCCAGTTCGGCAAAGGCCGCGACGATGGCCGGGTCGAGCCACTGCGGCCAGTCGGCGAAGCGCGCCTGCGCCGGGGGGATGACCTCGGTGTGGGTGACGGGCGAGGCGTCCGGATCGGTTCCGGCAAGCGCCGCGCGCAGCAGCTCCTCGCCGTACGAGCCGGTCATGGTGTCGGTCTTCCGCCTTTGCTCCGTCATGCCCTCAACCACCCAATCTAGTGGCGACGCCCCCACTGCCCCAATTGCGCGGCTCGCGGTGGTTAAACCCAAACGGGCGTCGAATCGGGTAGTCGGACTATCGCGGCGCGGCCGAACGTGATTGACTTGGGACAGGTCGCACGATTCGGCGGTGTTAGGGGGGAATGTTCCCGCCGGGCGCCGAATCCTGTTGCGAGCGTTGTACTTGGGTTTGGTTCGCGGGTTCTCCGCAGGCTTTCACTCAGAATGGCGGTCGGAACCGGCCGCGTCGAGAGACATCCTCTCGTCGCAATCAGCAATATGTGAAGGAATGCAGTAATGGCACAGGGAACTGTGAAGTGGTTCAACGCGGAAAAGGGCTTCGGCTTCATCGCACCCGACGAGGGAAACGGTGACGTGTTTGTGCACTACTCGGAGATCCAGGGATCCGGTTTCCGCACCCTGGAAGAGAACCAGCGCGTCGAGTTCGAGGTCGGCCAGGGCACCAAGGGCCCGCAGGCCACTGGCGTTCGCGCCGTCTAAAACCTCTTGATGCTCATCCTTCGGGTGAGCACGCAAAGCCCCGTAGTCGGATAGTCCATCCGGCCGCGGGGCTTTGTGCTTTCGCCACTGGTCCCCGACGCCGCGCCTGCTCACCCCGTGCTTCTCGTGCCTGGCGCGGTGCATGGCCTGGAAAACATAGACTCGTGTCATGTCCCAAATGGCGCTGTTCTCATCGGACACCGACGACCCGTCGGTGTCCGATGTGGCCGGTCTGCTCGCGTGCAGCGGCCAGACGGTGCCGATGGCGGGCGGAACACGGGTGTCGGTGGTCGTCGACGCCCAGTGGCGGGCGCGGGCGCTGGCGCAAGAGCTCGAGTTGATCGGTCTGGCCGTGGAGATCGCCCGCTCCGAGGAGGGCTCGCCGGTGGTGCGCACCATGCCGACTCCGTTGCTCGACGATCTGCGGCGACTGTGGTCGTCGGGTGCGGTGAAGGCGGTTCCGCCGGGGTGGACGCCGTCGCCGCGTGCGCTGCGCCAGTGGACGATCGCCGCCGGACGCCGCGACGGCGACAAGTATCTGCTGGGCCTGGACGTCCACGCTCCCGACACCCATCCGGCGCTGGCAACCGCCCTGATGCGCGTCGGCGTCGCACCGATTCTGACGGGTGCCCGCGGGGGTCTTCCGGCGGTGCGGATCGCCGGAAAGCGCCGCGTGACCAGATTCGTGGAAATGGTCGGCGCCCCGCCCGACGAGCCCGATGCGCTCGCCGACTGGCCAATTGTCTGAAGGTCCCGTCGCAGCGCGCTGACCTGCGATGACAGTCCGCACGACACGTCAAGACGGTGCGCCGCGGGCGACCTCCATGTGCAGTGGCCCCCGTATATAAGGTAGAAAGCTCCCAACGGGGTGCACTCGGCGCTCCGTTGGGAACACCGAGGAACACGCGTGGCTAAGACCGATACCGCATTGCCCGGATCGGGTACGACTCGACGGCTCGTGATCGTCGAGTCGCCCACCAAGGCACGCAAGATTGCGGGCTTCCTCGGTGGGGGATACGTCGTCGAATCGTCCCGCGGCCACATCCGCGACTTGCCGCGCGGCGCCGCCGATGTCCCTGCGAAGTACAAGGGCCAGCCGTGGGCGCGCTTGGGTGTGAACGTCGAGGACAACTTCGAGCCGCTCTACGTGGTCTCCGCGGACAAGAAGTCGACGGTCAGCGAACTCAAATCCCTCCTGAAGGAGGTCGACGAGCTCTACCTCGCGACGGACGGTGACCGTGAGGGCGAGGCCATCGCCTGGCACCTCATGGAGATCCTCAAGCCCAAGGTGCCCGTCAAGCGCATGGTGTTCCACGAGATCACCGAGCCCGCCATCCAGGCCGCCGCGGCCAGCCCGCGCGAACTCGACATCGACCTCGTCGACGCGCAGGAGACGCGCCGCATCCTCGACCGCCTCTACGGCTACGAAGTGTCACCGGTGCTGTGGAAGAAGGTCATGCCGAAGCTCTCGGCCGGCCGCGTCCAGTCGGTGGCGACCCGCATCATCGTCGACCGTGAGCGCGAGCGCATGGCCTTCGTCTCGGCCGACTACTGGGACATCGCGGCAACGCTCGATGCGGGTGCCGACGCGACGCCGCGGACCTTCTCGTCGCGGTTGGTGGGTGTCGACGGCCAGCGCGTCGCGGTGGGCCGCGATTTCGGCGCCGACGGTGCGCTACGCAAGGCCGACGGTGTCATCGTGCTCGACGAGTCGCGTGCCCGCGGCCTGGCCGCCGGTCTGCAGAACGCTGCGCTCACCGTCGAGTCGGTGGAGGAGAAGCCCTACACCCGACGGCCCTACGCACCGTTCATGACGTCGACGCTGCAGCAGGAGGCTGGGCGCAAGTTGCGGTTCACCTCCGACCGCACGATGCGGGTGGCGCAGCGGCTGTACGAGAACGGCTACATCACCTACATGCGTACCGACTCGACGACCCTGAGCGAGTCGGCGATCAACGCCGCCCGTGCCCAGGCGCGCGAGCTGTACGGCGAGAACTATGTGCACCCGACGCCGCGCCAGTACACGCGCAAGGTGAAGAACGCGCAGGAGGCGCACGAGGCCATCCGCCCGGCCGGCGACAGCTTCCGCACCCCCGGCCAGGTCGCGTCGGCGCTCAACACCGACGAGTTCAAGCTCTACGAGCTGATCTGGCAGCGCACGGTCGCCTCGCAGATGGCCGATGCCAAGGGCACCACGATGAGCGTCCGGATTACCGGCGCCGCCGCCTCCGGGGAGCAGGTCGCCTTCGCCTCGTCGGGTCGCACCATCACCTTCCCCGGCTTCCTCTCGGCCTACGTGGAGACCGTCGACGAGCAGGCCGGTGGCCAGGCCGACGACGAGGAGCGCCGTCTCCCGACGCTGACGCAGGGACAGTCGCTGACCGCCGCGGAGCTGTCCGCCGACGGCCACTCCACCAACCCGCCCGCGCGCTACACCGAGGCGTCACTGGTCAAAGTGCTCGAGGACTTGGGGATCGGCCGCCCGTCGACGTATGCGTCGATCATCGGCACCATCCAAGACCGCGGCTACGTCGTGAAAAAGGGCAGCGCCCTCGTGCCGTCGTGGGTGGCGTTCGCGGTCGTCGGGCTGCTCGAGGCCTACTTCGAGAGCCTCGTCGACTACGACTTCACCGCTGCCCTTGAGGACGATCTGGACTTGATCGCCTCGGGCGAGGCCAACCGCACGCAGTGGTTGAGCGACTTCTACTTCGGCGGCGACGAGGCAACCGCCGGTGGCAGTGCCAAGCGCGACGTGGCACACGCTGGCGGCCTGAAGAAGCTCGTGGGTGTGAACCTCGAGGAGATCGACGCGCGCGAGGTCAACTCGATCCACCTCTTCGACGACGAGCAGGGCCGTGCGGTCTACGTCCGCGTCGGCCGGTTCGGGCCGTACCTGGAACGGACCGTGTCGGCGCCCGATGCTGCCGAGCCCGAGCTGCAGCGTGCCAACCTGCCCACCGACATGACGCCCGACGAGCTGACCATCGAGGTCGCCGAGAAGCTGTTCGCCACGCCGCAGGAAGGCCGCGTCCTCGGCGTCGACCCGCTCACCGGCAACGAAATCGTCGTCAAGGAGGGCCGCTTCGGGCCCTACGTCACCGAAATCCTGCCGGAGCAGGCTGACGACGACGGAGACGGTGACGTCGACGCGCCGGTGCCGACCGTGCCCGCGGGCCCGACGCCGCGCGACGGTGGCGAATTGTCGACGACCCTCGACGGTGCCGCGGCGCTGCCGACCGATGAGGCGCCGATCGCCCTCGACGGTGATGGGGCCCTCAAGACCGCGACGAAGCCGGCGAAGAAAACCGCGAAGAAGGCCGCCAAGAAGGCCGGCCCCAAGCCGCGCACCGGCTCGCTGTTCAAGTCGATGGACACCGGGACGGTGACGCTGGAGGACGCGCTGCGCCTGCTGTCGCTGCCGCGCGTCGTCGGCGTCGACCCCGCCAACGGCGAGGAGATCACCGCGCAGAACGGCCGGTACGGCCCGTATCTGAAGAAGGGCGCGGACTCACGGTCGTTGGCCACCGAGGAGCAGCTCTTCGAGATCACGCTGGACGAGGCGTTGCGGATCTACTCCGAGCCCAAGCGCCGCGGCCGGGCCGCTGCCGCGCCGCCGCTGCGCGAACTGGGGCCGGACTCGGTCAGCGAGAAGCCGATGGTCATCAAGGACGGCCGCTTCGGTCCGTATGTGACCGACGGCGAGACCAACGCCAGCCTGCGCAAGGGTGACGACGTCGCGTCGATCACCCCCGAGCGGGCGATGGAGCTGCTCGCCGACCGCCGTGCGCGCGGACCGGCCAAGAAGGCCGCGAAGAAGACCACCAAGAAGGCCGCGGCCAAGAAAGCACCGGCTAAGAAGGCACCGGCCAAGAAGGCAGCCGCGAAGAAGGCAGCCGCGAAGAAGGCTTAGGCGTCGGCTTCGGCGGGCTCGTCGAGATCGTCCTCGTCGAGGTCGGGCAGCGCGTCGGCGACCGGCTCGATACGGGGACGCGCCAACAGGGTTTCGATTCCGCGACCGCGCAGTTCGACGCCCTCGCCGATCTCCCAGTGGTGGGCCTCCTCGTCGTCGCCGAGGAAGACGGCACGGGCCGAGCCGAGGACGCGAGTTGGCTCGTCCTTCGCGAGGTCGGTCAGGCGCGCCGCTTCGTTGACCGGGTCGCCGATGACGGTGTACTCCAATCGCTGTTCGGAACCGATGTGGCCGGCGATGGCGCGGCCGGCCGAGACACCGATGCCGAAGTCGGTGTCACCCAGGGCAGATTCGAGTTCGATGCGCAGTTCGCGGGCGGCGGCCAGTGCGCGCCCGGCGAAGTTGTCCAGTTCCAGCGGTGCGCCAAAGATGGCGAGCGCCGCGTCGCCCTGGAACTTGTTGACGAATCCGCCGTGGCGGCCGACGACGTCGACGACGACGCGGAAGAACTCGTTGAGCATCTCGACGACCTCGCGCGGCGCGTGATGGACGGCCAGACGCGTCGAGCCGACGATGTCGACGAACAGGACGCCGACGTAGCGGTCCTCACCGCCGAGCTCGGTGCCGGTCTCGATAGCGCGGCGGGCGACGTCCTCGCCGACGTAGCGGCCGAACAGGTTGCGCAGCTGGTTCCGTTCGCGCAGGTCTGCGACCATCTCGTTGAACCCGGCCTGCAGGAGGCCGAGATCGCTGCCGTCGTAGATGCGGACCGAGGCGTTGAGGTTGCCGTCGCGGACCTGGTTCTGTGCGTTTCGGAGCTGCTTGATGGGGTCGTTGATGGCGCTGACCAGACGGTAGACGGCGAGTACGCCGAATGCGACGGCGGCGCCGGCCATCCACAGGATCGGCCGGATCACCGCGTCCGGGTGGGCGAAGCCGAGCGGGACCGAGAGTCCGAGGCCGATGATCACCAGCTGCGGCAGTGCGACCGTGATGAGCCAGAACATCGTGATGCGCGTGGAGACCGACGGCGCATTGGCGACATCGGGGTCGTTGGCCATGGCGGCGACGGTGATTGGGCGCAGCACCTTCTCGCTCTGCATGAAGCCCAATGCGCCGGTGACCATGGCGCCGATGACGCTGGCGAGGGCGACCATCACTGCCGTCTTGGCCGAGTCGAAACTGATCAGCACCGTCAGCAGGGCGCCGCCGATCAACCAGAGGACCATGTTGGCGCCGGTCAGCAGCCAGGGGAGGGCGAGGGCCCGTCGGCGGGCGAATCCGTTGTCCGGGCGCGTGCGGCGCCGGTGCCAGATCAGCACCGGCAGGGACAGCTTGATACTCAACGCCGCGCCTATGGCCGTTGCGATGACCAGGAAGACGCCGAACACGATCTGGTTGCGAACGGTCGCCTGGGCGAAGGTGACCGAGTAGTCGCTGTTCATCCCGAAGCGCAGGAAGGCGAAGGTGAAGATCGCGCCGATCATGTTGGCGCGCAGGAGGTCGAGCGCCAGGATCGGCCACGGGGTGCGCGCCAGCCACCGGGCGTTGTGCACGGCCCGCGACCATCGTGAGCGCTTCTCGACCATGCTGTCCAGGCTACTGGCGTGCTTGCAATTGTTAAACACCCGAGGAGAGCCGGTGGTGTCGGAGGCGCACTATTCTGGGGCGCGTGGCAGGGGTCTTTGATCGGCTGGTGGGCCAGAGCGGCGTCGTCGACGAGCTTCGCGCGGCGGCGCGCGGAGCGTTGATCGCTTCCCGACGTCTTGATGAACAGGCGGCGGGGGCGGTGTCGATGTTCGGCGATTCCGCAGGTCACGACGATGAGAGTGCGGCTCAACGGGCGTCGATGACCCACTCGTGGTTGTTTACCGGGCCACCCGGATCGGGTCGGTCGATCGCGGCGAAGTGCTTTGCCGCGGCGCTGCAATGCCACTCCGAAGCCGATCTCGGGTGTGGCGTATGTCGCGCCTGCGTGACTGTGATGAACGGCACGCATGCCGACGTTCGGCACGTTGTCCCGCAGGGCTTGAGCCTGTCGGTGGCGGACATGCGCGACGTGGTGCGGACCGCGTCGCGGCGCCCGGCTACCGGACGATGGCAGATCGTCGTCGTCGAAGATGCCGACCGCCTCACCGAGCAGGCGGGTAATGCCCTGCTGAAGGCGGTCGAGGAGCCGCCCTCGCGCACGGTGTTCCTGCTGTGTGCGCCCTCTGTCGACCCCGAGGACATCTCGGTGACGTTGAAGTCGCGCTGTCGTCACGTCGCGCTGACCATTGCCCCGGCGGCCGAGATCGAACGCATTTTGATCGAACGCGACGGTATCGACCCGGCCAACGCCGCGTGGGCGGCATCGGTATGCGGTGGGCACATCGGGCGGGCCAAGCGGTTGGCGACTGATCCGCTCGCGCGCGACCAGCGCCTCGCGGCGATCGGACTGGCGCGGGCGGCGACGATGCCGGCCCGTGCGTACGCGGCTGCGGAAGAGCTCGTGCGTTCGGCCGATGCGGCGGCCAAGGCGATCAGCGACGAGCGCAACGAGGCCGAGGTTGAGGAGCTGATGACCGCGCTGGGGGCGGGTGGGATCGGCCGTGGTGCCACACGGATGCCGCGAGGGAGCGTGGGCGCGGTCAACGAACTGGAGAAGCGGCAGAAGTCGCGCGCCACCCGCGCTGCGCGCGATGTGCTCGACTTGGCGCTGATGGACTTGGCCGGGGTGTTCCGCGACGCGCTCGTCGCCTCTGCTGGCGCCCAGGTGACCGCGATGCACCCCGACCAGTCGGACATGGTGGCCAAACTCGCCGGATTCGCCTCCGGCGCGCAGCTGCTGGCATGCATGGACGCGGTCCTGGAGTGCCGTGAGGTGCTCGACTACAACGTCAAGCCAAGGTTCGCCGTCGACGCAATGGTCGCCAAGATCGGGCAGGCGCTGGCCAAGGCCGGGTAAACCGCGGCTCGCGCGCCGCGATCCATCGCGACTCATGTGAGACACATGTCGCGACTCATCACATGGAGCCGCCCAGGGGAATCGAACCCCTGACCTATTCATTACGAGTGAATTGCTCTACCGACTGAGCTAGGGCGGCGTGCTGCGCTGGGCAGCGAGAACGAGTGTATCGGCTCGGCGCGGCCGGTCCAAAACGGGTTACAGAGGGAACTCGGGACCACCGCACGGCACTGCTACCCGGTGCGCCGGGTCGAGCGCGTTACGCACCAGCGCGGCGACCGTGCTCGAGTAAGGCATCCCGGTGTGGCCGACGCGCGAAGCCGGGCACACGTCCTGGATCACGATGTTGGTGATGTTGGGCCCCGGGGGCATCAGCGTTACCTGGTAGGGCGTCGAGATCATGTCGTAGCGGGTGGCCAGGTTGACGTAGCGGATCGACCGATGCCTCGGCCCCCACCTGTTCTCGCCCGGCTGGCGGGCGGCCGGTAGGCGGTCCTGGATGCTGCCGACCAGGGAGTGCCCCCGGCTCGGTGCGGAGAGCCCGACGATGGTGCCGACCTGGCTGGTGCGCAGCTGGGAGGTGAGCTGCGCGATGGAGCCGCCCTGCGAGTGCCCGATGAAATCGACCTTCTGCGCGCCAGTCGCCGCGACCACTCGGTCGAGGAACCGGGCCACCTCGCGGGCGGAGATCTCCCGTCGGGCCAGAGCGCCGATATTGCCGCTCCAACTCGTCTGTCCGTAGGTGAGGCTGAAGACGCAAAAACCGGCGTCGGCGAGTACCGGCGCCAGGTACGGGAAGTTGGCCAGCTGGTTCATCGACGTGCCGTGCAGCAGGATCACCGGGTGACGGTCTTTGTTACGGCACCCCCACCGGTTGGACCCGGCGGGTGACACCGTGGCCGGCTGGCTGAAGCCGTTGGCGATGGCCTCGGGCGGATAGCTGATGACGGGCAGTGGTGACGCCGCCGCGTGGGGGGCCAGCGGGATCAGGAGCGCCGAGACGACTCCGGCGACGGTTAGGGGGATGCGCATGGCACCCATCTTGCCGCGCAGCGTCGCCACACGATGAGAAACACACCGCGACGACGAGTCGCGCGACGGGGAGATCTCGTCGAAAGTGCGGCTACGCGACGCCGTCGGCGCGGGCGGCCGCGGCCACGGCGGCGGCGACAGCGGGCGCCACACGGTCGTCGAGGGGGCTCGGCACGATGTAGTCGCGGCTCAGCTTGTCTGCGGCCACCGACAGGATGGCCTCGGCGGCAGCGATCTTCATGTTCTCGGTGATCCGGCGAGCGCCGGCGTCGAGTGCACCGGCGAAGACACCCGGGAACGCGAGGACGTTGTTGATCTGGTTCGGGAAATCGCTGCGCCCGGTGGCCACGACTGCCGCGTACTTGGCCGCGACCTCCGGGTGGATCTCCGGATCCGGATTCGACATCGCGAAAACGATCGCATCGTCGTTCATCGACGCGATGTACTCCTCGGGGATGGTTCCCGCGGACACGCCCAAGAAGGCGTCGGCACCGTTGAGAGCCTCGGCGGCACCGCCGGTGAGGCCGCGCGGATTGCTGCGCTCGGCCATGTCGGCCTTGAACTCGTTGAGGTCGGTGCGGTCGGTCGAGACGATGCCCTTCGAATCGAGCACGACGACGTCGGAGATCCCGCAGGCCAGCAGGATGTTGGCGCACGCGATGCCGGCGGCGCCGGCGCCGGAGATGACGACCTTCAGGCCGGAGAGGTCCCGCTCGAGGACGCGGGCCGCGCCCTTCAGGGCGGCGAGGACGACGATGGCGGTGCCGTGCTGGTCGTCGTGCATGACCGGGCAGTCCAGCGCCTCGATGACGCGACGCTCGATTTCGAAGCACCGCGGCGCCGAGATGTCTTCCAGATTCACCGCGCCGAAAGTCGGCCGCAGGCGGATCAGCGTCTCGACGATCTCGTCGGGATCGGTGGTGTCGAGCACGATGGGGATCGAGTTCAGCCCGGCGAAGCTGCGGAACAGTGCGGACTTGCCCTCCATTACCGGCAGCGACGCGCGCGGGCCGATGTCGCCGAGGCCCAACACGGCGGTGCCGTCGGAGACGACGACGACCAGGCGGTTGGTCCAGGTGTACTTGTCCACGAGCTCGGGCTGCGCGGCGATCGCGCGCGACACCTGCGCTACACCGGGGGTGTAGGCGATGGACAGGTCGCGCTGGGTCTCCAGCGGGGCTTGGAGCTCAACCGACAGCTTTCCGCCGATGTGGGAGAGGAAGATCTCCTCGTCGGTGATCGGGGTCGACATGACGTCTTTATCTGCGCTGGACACGAGTGTTGATCTTGCCACCCGGTGCGTTGCCTGGGCAAACAGGCCCTGCCGTCCGACGGCCCGCACGAGTCGCTGGTCAGCGATGTGCGGAATCGACGTACTTCGGCGGGCACGGGGTCCGCGGCACGGTCGCGACCTCGAAGTGCCACCACTCGTTGGCGTACGTGCGGCACAGGCCCCAGCGGGTCCCCTTGCGGGCGAGCCACTGTGCGCCCTCTTGAGGGCCGACGTCGATCGCGCGACCGGTGACGTGAGTCGACTCGGCTGGCGGCAGAACCCATCGGCGCGCGGCGGCCGGGCTGCCGTACGTCGCGATGCCGTCGCGCCACATGCTTTCCTGTTCGGCCCACGACCGCTTGCCCGAGGTGATCCACAGCGGCACGCCCTCGCGCTGCGCCTGTGCCTTGGCTTGGCGGTAGGCCGTGGCGAGCGCCGGTGTCAGGCCGGAGGTGGATGACGGAGCTGCCGCCGCCACAGGGACGGTGCGGTTCGGTGCGCCGATCGTGGCGCCGAGTACCGCAGTCGCGGCGGTCATAACGGCGACGGTGGCGGCTGAAGTTTTCCAACGGATCGGCACGGTGGCTCCTCGGGCAGGGGGTCGTCGCAGGATAGCTACCATGACCGCCATGACTCCACCGCGGACCGGCACCACCACCGTCGCGGCATCCACGTGGGTGCCGGTCGGCGGAGCGCTGTTCGTCAGTGCGTGGGGCGGCAACCAATTCACCCCGCTGCTGGTGATGTACAAGCAGGAAGGGCTGTCCGGCGTCACCGTCGACGCCCTGTTGTTCGTGTATGTCTTCGGGATCGCGCCGGCACTGTTGATCGGCGGACCAGCATCGGACCGGTGGGGGCGACGACCGTTGATGCTGCCCGCGCCGATCCTGGCCGGGTTGGGCTCGGTGGCGCTGGCGCTGGGCGCGGAGTCGGTGGTGTTGCTCAGCGTCGGCCGACTGCTCAGTGGGATAGCTCTGGGCCTGGCGATGGCCGTCGGCGGCAGCTGGGTCGCCGAACTCACGATCCGGTCCGGCACGCCGGCCGGGGTCGGGGCACGCCGCGCGACGATGTGCCTGACTGCCGGATTCGGTGTCGGCGCTGCCGTGGCCGGCGTGATGGCGCAATGGGGGCCGTGGCCCACCGTCGCTCCCTACGTCGTGACGGTGATCTTGGCCGCGGTGTCGGCTGTGGCGCTGTGGCCGGTGCCCGAGACCAGGTTCGCCGACCGCAAACAGCACGGCTCGTTGCTCGCCGACCTGCGTATCCCGTCGGCGTTCACAAGGCGCTTTCTCCTCGTCGTCGCGCCGGTGGCGCCGTGGGTGTTCGGCGCCTGCGCCATCGCCTATGCGATCCTGCCCGAGCGGTTATCCGGACAGACGTCGGTGCCGATCGCGTTTGCGGCCGCGTGCTGCCTCATCGGACTGACCGCCGGGTTCGCGATCCAATCGGTCGGGCGCCGGATCGACCGCCCCGGTACCGTGCGCGCAATGGTGGTGGCGTTGGCCGCGCTGGCGGCCGGACTCGTCATGGCGATCCTCGCCGATTCTTCGCACAGCGTCGCGGTCACTCTGCTCGCGGCCGCCGTCTTGGGCTGCGGGTACGGAATGGCGCTGATCGGCGGCCTGTTGGAGGTTCAGCGCATCGCCGGGCCCGACGACCTGGCCGGTCTTACCGCCGTCTACTACACGCTGACCTACATCGGATTCGCTTTCCCGGCGCTGCTGGCCTGGATCGCCCAGACCTTCCCCGATCTGGGCTACCGCGAGTTCTTCGGGTTCGGGCTGGTGATGATCGTCATCGCGCTGGCGCTGGTCCTCCTCGGCGGCCGCGCACGCCCGGTGAATCCGTAGACTCTCCCCATGCGTGTTCTTCTCACCGGCGGTGCCGGCTACATCGGTGCGCACACCGCCGTCGAGCTGATCGCCGCGGGCCACGAAGCGGTGATCTTCGACGACTTCTCCTGCTCGAGTCCGGTCGCCGTCGAGCGCATCAACGAGATCACCGGCACGACGGTGCCGTTCCGGACCATCGACGTCACCGACGCCGATGCGGTTCGCGCCGGGATCGTCGAGACCGGTCCGTTCGACGCGATCATTCACCTCGCGGCACGTAAGGCGATCGGCGAATCGGTCGCCAAGCCGCTGGAGTATTACGCCAACAATGTCGGCTCGACGATCGTCATGCTCGGCGCCATGGCCGAGCACGGTATCGACACATTCCTATTCTCTGGGACCGGTACGGTCTACACCCATCCTGAGGACCTCCCATTCGTGGAGTCCTCGCGCACCGGCGTCGATCTGCCCAACCCGTACAGCAAGTCGAAGAAAATGTGCGAGGAGGTCATGGTCGACTTCTCCCGCACCGCTCCGGAGAAGAAGCTGATCGGACTCCGGTACTTCAACCCGATCGGCGCGCACGAGAGCGGTCTGATCGGGGAGGATCCGCAGGGCATCCCGAACAACCTGATGCCCATCGTCGCGCGCGTCGCCGCCGGGATCCTGCCGCAGGTCAGCGTCTTCGGCCGCGACTACGACACCGACGACGGGACCGCGCTGCGCGACTACATCCACGTCGTCGACCTCGCCAAGGGACACCTGGCCGCGATCGAGCATGCCGAGCCGGGGATCGCCGTCTTCAACCTCGGTACCGGGCGGCCGACCAGTGTGCTGGAGCTGATCGATGCATTCGAAGTTGCTTCGGGCCGCCCGATCCCGACCGTCGACGCCCCGCGTCGGCCCGGTGATGCGCAGGCCACCTACTGCCTGCCGGACAAGGCGCAGGAGCAGTTGGGCTGGCGGGCGGAGTTCGACACCGCCCGGGCGTGCGCGGACTACTGGCGCTGGCAGGAGAGAAACCCCGCCGGATACCGGACCCACTCGGCGTAGAAACAGGACCCACTCGGCGGTGCGGGACGACCCACTCGGCGTCTAGAGGACCTTCTCGGTCTTCGCGTACCCGGCCTCCACGCCGGCCTTGCGGCCGCGCCACCAGGACTCGTTCTCGCGGTACCAGTCGATCGTCGCGGCCAGTCCGCTCGCGAAATCGGTGTAGCGCGGTCGCCACCCGAGTTCGGTGCGCAGCTTCGTCGAATCGATGGCGTATCGCCGGTCGTGCCCGGGTCGGTCGGTGACGAACACGAACGCGTCGCGCGGCTCGCCGAGCAGTTCCAGGATGGTCTCGACGACCGTTCGGTTGGACGTCTCGCCGTCGGCGCCGATCAAGTAGGTCTCGCCGATGCGGCCACGGTCGATGATCGCCCACACCGCGTCGTTGTGATCGTCGACGTGGATCCAGTCGCGCACGTTGCGCCCGTCGCCGTAGATGCGCGGGCGCACCCCGGTCAGCACGTTGGTGATCTGGCGTGGGATGAACTTCTCGACGTGCTGATGGGGCCCGTAGTTGTTGGAGCAGTTGGAGATCGTCGCGGCGATGTCGAACGAACGCACCCATGCCCGTACCAGCAGGTCTGAGCCGGCCTTGGTGGAGCTGTACGGACTCGACGGGTTGTACGGCGTGGACTCGGTGAACCGTGCCGGGTCGTTGAGTTCGAGATCGCCGTACACCTCGTCGGTCGAGACGTGATGAAATCGTTTGCCGTGGCGGCGGACGGCCTCTAACAGCGTGAACGTTCCAACGAGGTTGGTCGCGACGAACGGTGACGGATCGTTGAGGGAGTTGTCGTTGTGCGACTCGGCGGCGAAATGCACGACGAGGTCGGTCTGCCCGACGAGTCCGTCGACCAGCTCCTCGTCGGCGATATCCCCGACGACCAGTCGCACCCGGTCGGCGACGGGTTTCAGCGACTCTGGGTCGGCGGCGTAGGTGAGCTTGTCCAGGACGGTCAGTTCGACGTCGGGGCGGGTGGCCAGCGTGCGCAGGACGAAGTTCACCCCGATGAACCCGGCGCCGCCGGTGACCAGTACCCGCATGCTGCTCCCGCTCGAGTAGGCAGTGTTGCCGTCGACCAGTCTAGTGGGCCGATAGCCTGGGATGATGCGCGGAATCATCCTGGCCGGCGGCACCGGTACGCGACTGCACCCGATCACCCGGGGCGTCAGCAAGCAACTGGTTCCGGTCTACGACAAGCCGATGATCTACTACCCGTTGTCCACGCTGATGCTGGCGGGGATCACCGACATCCTGATCATCACCACTCGCGAGGACCGCGCGGCGTTCGAGAATCTGCTGGGCGACGGTTCGCAGTTCGGGATCTCGTTGAGCTATACGGTGCAGCCGCAGCCCGAGGGACTCGCGCAGGCATTCGTGCTGGGTGCCGATCACATCGGCAATGATTCGGCGGCACTCGTGCTGGGCGACAACATCTTCTACGGGCCGGGGTTGGGCAGCCGCCTCGCCGCGCACCGCGACGTCGTCGGCGGTGCCGTCTTCGCCTACTGGGTGGCCGACCCGGGTGCCTACGGCGTCATCGAGTTCGACGGCGAGGGCCGCGCGATCTCGCTGGAGGAGAAGCCGGCGCAGCCACGCTCGAACTTCGCCGTGCCGGGTCTCTACTTCTACGACAACGACGTCATCGAGATCGCGCGGTCGCTGCAGCCCAGTGCCCGCGGCGAATACGAGATCACCGACGTCAACCGGCATTACCTGGAGCGTGGCGCGCTCTCGGTGACGGTACTGCCGCGCGGGACGGCGTGGCTGGACACCGGCACCTTCGATTCGTTGCTGGATGCGGGCAACTTCGTGCGCACCGTCGAGCAGCGGCAGGGCCTCAAGATCGCGGCGCCCGAGGAGATCGCGTGGCGTCAGGGGTGGATCTCCGACGACGAGTTGGGCCAGCGGGCCGCGGCCCTCACCAAGTCCGGATATGGCGACTATCTGCTGAACCTGCTCAAACGTGGGAAGGGCTTCTAGGTCGATGGAGATCCGGGAACTGGCGATCAGTGGCGCATGGGTCTTCACACCCGTCCAGCACGGTGACGCGCGGGGGGTGTTCCTCGAGGCGTTTAAGGCGCCGATGCTGTCGCAGCTGATCGGCCACGACCTCGACGTCGCCCAGGTCAACGTGTCGGTCTCGTCGGCGGGCACCCTGCGAGGCATCCACTTCGCCGACGTGCCGCCCGGGCAGGCCAAGTACGTGACGTGCGTGGCGGGCGCAATTCTTGACGTCATCGTCGACATCCGCGTCGGTTCGCCGACGTTCGGTCGCTACGACGCGGTTCTCCTCGATGACACGGACCGTCGCGCGGTGTACCTGAGTGAGGGCCTGGGCCACGCGTTCTGCGCGCTGGCCGACGGGTCGACGGTGACCTATCTCTGCTCCTCCGGCTATAACCCGACTGCCGAGCACGGCGTGAACCCGTTGGACCCAGAGATCGGAATCGAGTGGCCGACGATCGCCCGCGACGGCTCGCCGCTGGTCTACGAGCTGTCCGGCAAGGACACCGCCGCGCCGGGTCTCGCCGAGGCCGCCGAGGCGGGCCTGCTGCCCGAGTACGACGCGGTGACGGCGTACCTGCGCGCCCGCACAGACTCGGACTGAATCCGACTTTTCGGACCTAGCGGCCATCGGGTGCGCCGGGTCGACTACGGCACTACATTTGGTCTCTTCGTGCGGCATCGGGCCCGCGTAGGAACAAGGGGATCGACATGACCGGTTCGAACCGCGCTAGGACACTGGGCGCACTCATCGTCGTCGGGATGGGAGTGGGTGCGGCGCTCACCGGTTGTGCGACCGACGACAGTGCAGCGCAGGAGCGGGCCTCGGCCAGTGCGGCCTCGGCGAGCGCTGAAGCGGCCCGCGCGACGGCCGCCGCGAACGCCAAGTTCGCCGCCGACTTCGTCGTCGCCGATCAGCAAATCGTCACCAAGAAGGGTCCGGCGCGAGTCGCGGCTTTTGACACCCGGGCCAAGCTGGTTTGTGCCGATTCGTCGATGGCGCAGAGGCTCAAGAAGTTCAAGGACGCAGGCAAGATCGAGACGATCAAATACCTTCCGGACAACGAGACGACTGTCCTCGCCACCCATAATTCAGTGGCAGACCCGAACAAGGTCGTCGTCGTCTTCCGCAACAACAACGCGGCGCAGCCGGCCGAGAAGCACCGGGCCATTCCGATCCAGATCGTTCTCGGTGAGCATGCGGGGAGCCCGTGTGTGAGTGAGTGGAAGTCGATGGGCGCGGGCAGCCCAGCGGAGTCGGGACTCACCGGGAAGGAGAAGTTCGCCGCCGAGTTCGTGACGACTTCACCCATCACGTTCGTGCCCCCGGGGAAGGCGCGGGCCGAGTCGTTCGCGAAGACCAAGGCGATGGTGTGTCCGGGATCGGCCATGGCCAAGAACGCGACGCAGATGCAGGGACAGCTCGATCAGTACAAGTACTCCCCGGGCTTCAAGATCAAGGTTCTCACTGCCTTCGCAGGCCAGAATCCGAGCAACGTGCTGGTCATCGCCGCGACCGCACCACTGGACGCTGACGCGGGCAAGGCGAAGGAGGGCGCCGCCTCGGTGTACCGCATCGAGGTCGGCGACAACGCCGGTGCGCCCTGTGTCAGTGCCCAGGAGGTCCTGTAGGCGGCAACGGAGGCAGTGTCGTCTCGTAAAGCCACGATTGCCATAGCTCGCCGAGCGGCTGCGCCGTGTGGTGGGACGCGAGCGCGATGAAGTCCTCGGTACCCACCGACCCGTAGCGGTACTTGTCGGTCCAGTGCCTCAGTAGTGCGAAGAAGGCGTCGTCGCCGATACGCAGGCGCAGCGCGTGCAGCGTCAGTGCGCCGCGTTTGTAGACCCAGTCGTCGAACATGGCGGCGGGCCCGGGGTCGGCCAGCGGGCGCGACATCGGCGTCGACCTCAACTTGTCGTAGTAGTGGTTCGCCCACTGATGCGCCGACTGGTCGCCGCTGCGCTCGCTCCACAGCCACTCGGCGTAACAGGCGAATCCCTCGTGCAGCCAGATATCGCGCCACCGCTTGAGCGTGACCGAGTTGCCGAACCACTGGTGGGCCAATTCGTGCGCGACGAGCCGTTGCGCGTCGCTGGTGGGGTCGCAGTGGTTGGCGCCGAACGTGGCGAAGCCCTGGGCCTCCAGTGGAATCTCCAGCGGATCGTCGGTGACGACGGCGGTGTAGCGGGGGAACGGGTAGGGCCCGAACATGTCGGTGAACGCGGCGAGCATCTCGACCTGCGGGCCGAAGCGGGCCCGCGCCGCGGCACGCAAGGCAGGCGGCGCCAGGAGGTCGACGGGAACCGGCTGCGTCGCCAGCACCGTCGTCTCGTAGCGCCCGATCTGTATCGAGGCTAGATAGGTCGCCATCGGCTCGGCCTGCTCGTAAACCCAGGTCGTTTGCCCGGCCTTGGTGCGCTTGGCAGTGAGTACGCCGTTGGCGAGGGCGTGAAACGGTGAGTCGGTGGAGATCGCGATGCGGTAGCTCGCCTTGGCCACCGGGTGGTCGTCGCAGGGGAACCACGACGGTGCGCCGTTGGGCTGGTTGGCGCACAACGAGCCCTCGGTGAGCTCCTCCCAGCCGACTTCGCCCCACGCGCCGCGGATGGGACGCGGGTTACCCGCGTAGCGCACGACGATCGACAGTGCCCCGCCCGCCGGGATCGGCCGGTTCAACGTGATCGCCAATTTGGCCCGACGGTGGGTGTAGCGCACCCGTTCGCCGTTCACCGTGACCCGCGCGACGGCCATCGTCGGGGCCAGATCCAGTTGGACCTGCTTCACGTGGCTGGTGGCGGTCGCGGTGATAGTGGCGACGCCGGTGAGGCGGTTGGGTGCGACGCGGTATCCGAGCTCCAAGTCATAGCGCGATACGCGGTACCCGAGATTGCCGCTCTCGGGCAGGTAGTCGTCGATGACGTCGACCGGGCTGCCCAGCACGGGGGACACGCGCCCCGACTGGGGACGGCCTGACTTCGGAGACAAGCGGTGCTCCTCGGTGCTGATCGTGGGTGACTGGGGGAGGCGACGGTGCGCCCAAGGTTACCCGGCGTTGTTCCCGCTCCCACGGGTCGCCGGTTCGGGCGTCAGTCCCACGGTGCGATGGGGTTGCCCTGCCAACGTGTGTGGGCGGGGACGGCGTCGCCGCGCATGACCAACGACGCCGGACCGACGGTTGCCGACATGCCGATGCGCGCGGCGGGCAGGGCCACACAGTGGGGTCCCAGCGTCGCACCCTCATCGAGTTCGACGGTGTCGATAGCCATCACCCGGTCATGGAACAGGTGTGTCTGCACCACACAGCCCCGCTGGACCGCGGCGCCGTCGGCCAGGGTCACCAGGTCGGCCTCGGGCAACCAGTACGTTTCGCACCAGACGCCGCGGCCGATGTGGGCACCGAGGAGCCGCAACCACAGTGTGAGGACCGGCGTGCCGGTCGCGGCGTTGGCGAACCATGGTGCCGCGACCGTCTCGACGAAGGCATCGGACAACTCGTTGCGCCATACGAACGGGCTCCACAGCGGGTGCTCGGAGACCCGGATGCGGCCCACGACGAGCCATTTGGCCGCAGCCGCTATACAGCAGGCGGCGGCGCCGGCGACGAGCAGCAGCAGCCCGCTGCATGCTGCTGCGACGGCCACCCCGGCGTGGACGGCCAAGTACTGCACGCCGAGCAGGACGAAGACACCGATCCCGAACGACACCATCACCGGTACGAGGCGCAGGGTCTCGATGAGTGCCCGGGCCACGCGCAGGCGCGGTGGCGGCGCGAAGGTGCGGGACGCGTCGGTATCAGCAGCCACGCGCCGCAACCGGACCGGTGGGCTGCCCAGCCAGCTCGACCCCGCCTTCGCCTTGCCGGGTGCGGCCGACAAGACGGCGACCAGTCCGTTCTTGGGCACGCGACGTCCGGGCCCGGTGATCCCGGAGTTCCCCAGGAAGGCGTGCTTGCCGACGCGAGCCTCGTCGATGTGCAACCAGCCGCCGCCCAACTCGTAGGAGGCGACCATGGTGTCGTCGGCGAGGAAGGCGCCGTCGTCGATAGTCGTGAACTTCGGCAGCACCAGGGCGGTCGAGATCTCGGTGTTGCGCCCGACCTTCGCGCCCAGGATGCGGAACCACAGCGGAGTCAGCAGCGAGGCGTAGAGGGGGAAGAGGTAGGTGCGTGCCGCATCGAGGACCCGTTCGGTGAGCCACACCTGCCAGCCGATCCGCGAACGCACCGGGTGGTAGCCGGCGGTGATGCCGATCGAGAGTAGGCGCACGAATACGACGGTGATGACTGCATAGGTCAACAGGCTCACCAGCGTGGCGGCCGGGATGAGCGCAGCCGCCCGGACGGCGACGTCGTACAACCGTCCACAGGAGGCCACGCAGGTGGCAAGCAGAGCGAGGCCGGCGCCGAGTGAGACAAGGGGGATCGACGCGAGCACCAGCGCAGAGATGCCGTAGACCACCGCCCAGCGTGTGCGGCGCAAAGGGCGCTCCGCCGGCCAGTCCGGCCGGGCCTTGCCGACCTTCGCCGCAGGGGAACCGGCCCACTGCTCGCGAGCCCGGACCCGGCCGCGCACCCCCGAACCCGGTTCGACGATGGCGTCGCGCCCGATGACCGCCCCCGGGAAGAGCGTCGACCTGGAGCCGACCGTCGCCCCGGGTTTGACCACGATCGCGCCGATCTGCACGATGTCGCCGTCTATCCACCACCCGGCGAGATCGACCTCCGGCTCCACCGACGCCCCGTCGCCGAGCGCCAGCAATCCGGTTACCGGCGGCAGCGAGTGCAGGTCGACGCCGCGGCCGATCTCGGCGCCCAACGCGCGGGCGAAGGCGATGATCCAGGGCGCGCCGGAGATATTCGACGCGCCGCTGGATTCGACGAGGCGTTCGGCACACCAGAGCCGCAGGTGGACGCTGCCGCCGCGCGGGTAGTCGCCCGGCCCAACACCGCGCAGCAGCAGGCGCACGAACACTGCCGCGTAGGTCATTCGGCCCAGCGGGGTGATGAAGACGGCAAAGGCGACGAGCACGATCCACCAGTCGAGCCGGACCAACCAGTCGATGTCGGGGCGCAGCCAGGCGCCGACGTTGTTGGCGACGGCCGACCAGGTCACCCACTGCAGGCCCGTCAGTGTGGCCAGCGGAAGGCTGGCGGCTGCCTGGATCCAGCCGGTCCGCCGCGGCGTCGGCGTGACGGACCGTTCCACCACCCCGGCCGACGGGTCCCAGGAGTCGAGGAGTTGTGCGAGCCGTCCCAGCCGCGGATTGTCGTAGAGGTCGCCGACGGTGATGCTCGGGTACCGCTCGCGTAACGAGGAGACCAGCTGGGCCGCGGCGAGCGAGCCGCCGCCTTCGGCGAAGAAGTCGGCGTCGGGGCTTCTCACCGTCGTACCGAGGACCGAGGTCCAGGTGTCGGCCAACCATTGCTCGGTATCGGTGAGGTCGGCGGCGTCCCCGTCGTCGGCATCGGTTCCAGGCAGCGGCCACGGCAGCGCGTCGCGGTCCACCTTGCCCGATACCCGCGTGGGCAGTTCGTCGACCAGCGCCAGCCGCGGGACCAATGCGGCCGGGAGCTGCTGGGCCAGGGCGGCGTGGGCGTCGGCCAGGTCGAACTCGGGATCGGCGGAAGCGAGATAGCCGACGAGGAGCGGGTTGCCCGCCGCGCTGGTGCGCACGGCTGCGGCACCGGCCGAGACGCCGGGCAGGTTCTGCAGTGCGGTGTCGATCTCGCCGAGTTCGATGCGCCGGCCACCGACCTTCACCTGGTCGTCGGCGCGACCGGCGAAGACCAGTCCCTCGGGGTCGAGCCGGACCAGGTCGCCGCTGCGATAGGCGCGCTTCCACCCGAGGGTGGGCATCGGCGCGTACTTCTGGGCGTCCTTCTCCGGGTCCAGGTAGCGCGCCAACCCGACGCCGCCGATCACGAGTTGCCCGGTCTCGCCCCAGCCGACCTCGGCCTCGTTCTCGTCGACGACGGCGAGATCCCAGCCGTCCAGCGGCAAACCGATGCGCACGGGCGGAGTGCCGTCCAGCCGTGCCGCACAGGCGACGACGGTCGCCTCGGTGGGACCGTAGGTGTTCCAGACCTCACGGGTCGGGCCGTCGGCGTCGTCGTTGGGGGCGGACAGGCGCGCGGCCAGTTCGGGTGGGCAGGCCTCGCCGCCGAAGATCAACAGGCGGACCGATTCCAGCGCCTGCGGAGGCCACAGCGCAGCGAGGGTGGGCACCGTCGAGATGACGGTGATGGCTCGGCGCACCAGCCACGGGCCCAGGTCCATGCCGCTGCGTACGAGGTCGCGGGGGGCCGGTACCAGGGCCGCGCCGTGGCGCCACGCCAACCACATCTCCTCACACGAGGCGTCGAAGGCCACCGATAAGCCGGCCAGGACGCGGTCGCCCGGGCCCAGCGGGTCGTCGGGGAGGAAAAGGCGGGCCTCGGCGTCGACGAAGGCGGCCGCGTTGCGGTTGGTGACCGCCACGCCCTTGGGGGTGCCGGTGGAGCCGGAGGTGAAGATGATCCACGCGTCGTCGTCCAGGCCGGGCAGCGGGGTGAGGTTGGCCGGTCCGGTGGTGACCCGTTCACCGGGCCGACCGTCCTGCGCGTGGAACACGCCGTCGTCGGTGATGAGGGCGTCGATGTCGGCCTCGCCGAACACCAGGTCGGCGCGCTCGACCGGGTCGTCGATGTCGACGGGCACATAGGCGGCACCGGCGAACACCGTGCTCAAGATGGCGAGGTAGAGACGCCGGCTACCCGACGTCATCCGGATGCCCACCCGGGCGCCCGGGCCGACGCCCGCGCCGGCGAGGACCGCGGCGCCGCGCCGGACGAGTGCGAGTACCTGGCGGTAGGTGAGGGGCACGTCACCGTCGTCGAGCGCCGTCGCGTCGGGATGTGCGGCGGCGGTGGCGGCGAAGATGTCGCGCAGGGTGCGCGGTTCAGCGGCGCTGTCGCCGCGCCGGTAGATCGAGTCGACGCCTGTGGCAGGCGCAATCTCCGGCAACGTTTTCTGCCTCTCAGCACAAGGGGGCGTCTCGTCGACTGTAATCGTCGTATGGCCTCCGATATCCCCAACCGCACCGAGTTCGAACTCGACGACCTCACCGTGGCCGCGCTGACGTGGGGTGACCCGTCGGCGCCGTTGGCGCTGTGCCTGCACGGCTATCCCGATACCGCGTGGACGTGGCGCCACCTGGGGCCGGTCCTGGCCGAGCACGGGTATTACGTCGTTGCACCGTTTTCCCGTGGGTATGCGCCGACGTCGGTGCCGGCCGACGGGGACCTGACGGTCGGGGCGCGGATTGCCGATGCCCTCGCCATCGCCGAGCGGGTCGGTGCCCCGCGCTCGGTGATCGTCGGGCACGACTGGGGTGCGTTCACAGCCCATGGCGCGGCCGCACTGCCCGATTCGCCGTTCGACGCGCATGTCGCCCTGGCCATCCCGCCGCTGGCCAGCATCCGGATCACCCGGCAGGAGTTCGCGCGGCAGGTGTGGACGGCGGTGGCCCAGACCCGCAACAGCTGGTACATCGTCGTCAACCAGCTGCCACGGCTGCCCGAGCGCGTGTTCGCGTCGATGACCGGATTGCTGTGGCGGGAGTGGGCCCCCGGTTACGACGCCGCCGTGGACCTCGCGCACCTGGCCGAGGCGGCGCCGCCGCGCAACCGCGCGGCCATCGTCGGTTACTACCGGCAGATGGTCCGACCCCGGCCGGGTTCGGCCCTCACCCGCGAACTGACCAAGCTGTTCATGGCGCCACCGATCCATCCGGTCCAGGTGCTCTACGGCTCCGACGACCATGCGATGCGCGCACAATTCTTCGCCGGACTCGACGACGGGCGACTCCCGGAGGGCAGTCGGGTCGAGCGACTCGAGGGTCTAGGGCACTTCCTGCACCTGGAACGGCCCGAGCAGGTGAACGCGCTCATCGTCGACCACCTTGGACCGGCGTAGCCAGCGGGCCTACTGGGCCTCTGGTGCGCGGCGGCGGTCGACCCACACCACGCCCCAGGCGATCAGCGAGACGATGACGGCGATGGCAATGACGTAGGCGGCGACGCTGGGGTATCCGCCGGATCCGTGCGGGTCCAGGAAGGGGTAGGGGTACCACCACGACTGCCTGGTCACCGGATTGGTGGTCAGCGGGCCGCGGATCAGGGTGTAGGCCGCCCAGACGATCGGGAAGCCGACGACGGTGGCGATCGTTGCCCACCCGATGCGGCGACGAGGGGGGCCGACGAGCAGGTCGAGCAGCAGGAACAGCGGGCCGACGAGGTGCAGGACCTCGTTGGACCACCACACCGGCTCACTGCCCTGCGGGAGTTCGACCGTGCGCAGCAGCGTGTTGTAGACCAGGCCGGTGACGACCATGTATGTGGTGACGCAGGCCAGTGCGACGGCGATCGCGCCGGTGCCCGGCGTGCCGGTCGAGCGACCCCGGGTGAACCACCAGATCGCCGCCCACGCGAGGACGGCCGCTGCGGACAGGTTCGACAGGATGGTGAAGAAGCTGAAGAAGTTCACGACGGTGGTCGTGACGTCGCGGCCATAGGAGTCCGCCACGTCGACCGATCGGGCGAACTGGACGACCACGGCGGCGACGATGAGGACCGCCATCGCCACGCGCAGGGCGTTCCAGACATGTGCGCCGCGGGTATCGGTGACGGCCGCGCTGCGGACTGCGGTCACAGGCACTCCCTGGTTGTCGGCGGGCGATGTGTCGGCAACGGCGTTGTCACCGCGTCTGATTCACTGCCGTGCGTCAGATTACCTGGCAGTGTGGGATGTGCCCGGGCGCGCGACAGGTGGCCGGGCCGAGACGAGAGGACAGGCAATGACCTTTTTCCGGACTCCCGCGCTGTTGATCGCGCGGATCATCCTGGGTCTCATCTTCATCGCGACGGGCCTGCGGAAGCTCGACAGCGGGCTGGGCACGACCGCGGACGGATTCAAGTCGATGGGCGTGCCCCTGCCCAAAGTGTCCGCGTTCTTCCAGACGTGGTTGGAGATCATCGGGGGCGGCGCGCTGGTCCTGGGCATCCTGCTTCCCGTCTTCGGGACGGTGATGGCGCTGTCCATGATCGGTGCCGCCTACTGGGGCCATTGGGACAACGGCTTCTGGATGGCCGACGGCGGGTACGAGCTGACCGTCGCACTTGCCGCTGGGCTGCTGGCCGTCGGGTGGGCCAATGCCGGGGTGTTCTCCGTCGACCACTACCTGCGCAAGCGCCGCGGTGAGGCGGTCGTCGTCGAGGGCGGGTAGGCGCTTCGCTCGCCGAGCCGTTAGGGTGCCCTAAAAGACCGATTCAGGAGGGTGCCCGATGACCGATCTGCGGTCGATCACGCAGTTGTTGCTCCGGCTCACGCTGGGCGTCGTGTTCTTCGCCCACGGCTGGGAGAAGCTGGTCATCAAGGGCATCGACAAGACGGCGATCCTCTTCGGTGACGGACCCGGCGGCAAGAACGGGTTCGAGATCCCCTTCCCGACCGCCGCCGCCCATTTCGCTGCGTGGGCCGAGGTGCTCGGCGGCGCCGCGCTGATTCTCGGTGTGCTGCTGCCCTTCGTGGGTGTCGTACTGGCGGCGACGATGGTCGGCGCCGGCTACTACGGCCACCACGACAACGGCTTCTGGATCCAGCAGAACGGGTGGGAGTTCAACCTGGTGCTGGCCGTCGCAGTACTGGCCGTCGGGTTCGCGGTCCCCGGTGCGGTGTCGATCGATCACTATCTCAAACAGCGCCGCGCAAAGATCCAACGCGGTCAGGCGGTTGCCAACAACTGAGCGTGTTGGAAACAGCTGCGACGAGTAGGAAACACGCGTCGCGTCAGTGCTGATTGCTCGCAGTGACCAGCCACAGGGCGCCGGGCAGCTTCACCGATCCGTCGACTACGTAAGTCTGGATCTGCTCGCGCGTGCGCTCCACCACGTCCGACCACTTTTCGGTGGTGATCGTGTTGTCGAGCTGTTCGCGCGCTAGCCGCCCCGTCGTGGTGGCCAGGATCAGCGTGAGACGCTCCTCGACGCCGTCACTACCGTCCACCGAGTGGTCGAAGACGGTGTCGAACGGATCGACAGCCACCTTGTCCCAGCCCGCATCGGTGAGGATTGTTGCTAGGTAGTCGCGGTCGGCGAAGGCCATCGGGCCCGGAGTGCCGGGCGGCGGGGGTGCCGGTGGATCGGGCAGTGCGGCGGTGATCGCCTCGGTCCCCGCGCCGCCGAAGCTGGGGTTCTCGGCGATCGAGCGCCAACAGACGAACACCAGGTGGGCGCCGGGGGCGGTGACGCTGCGGACATTGGCGAAGGCCGCTGTCGGGTCGCTGAAGAACATGACTCCGAATCGGGAGACGACCCGTTCGAACGGCGCGCCGGGCGCGTGCGCGCCGATGTCCATGGTCTGGGCATCGCCGAGCAGGACGGTGGCCTCGGGGACGCGGCGGCGGGCCGCCTCGACCATGTCGGGGGCGATGTCGACGCCCACCATCGTCGAACCTGCCGCGGTCCCCGCCGCAAGCAGCGTGCCCGAACCGCAACCGACGTCGAGGGCCCGCTCGTTCGACCGGAAACCCGCCCGTTCGACGATCTCCGCGGTCACCGGGGTGTACACCGAGTCGAACAGGGCCTCGTTCTCGACCCAGGCGGAGGCGCCCTCGCGCCATCCGGTGGCGTCGTAGTCGTGAGCCATAGTCCGATCGTACGGGCGGTTCGACGAAGGCCGACGGTGTAGGTTCACGACCATGCCAATCGTGCACCACCGGCAGCCCAGCGTGCTGTCCTATCTCCACTGGATGCTTGCCCGGATCTTCGTCAAACCGGTCCTGGCCCTCGGCCCGGTCAACAAGCCGGTCTTCGCCCTCCTCGCCGCGCTCGAGCGCGGAGCGGAAAAGCAGCGCCCGCCGCGGTCAGTGGTGATCGAGCGCGTCGCGCTGGGCGGCCGACCGGCTGAACTCGTCATGGCCAAGGCGCCCACCAGTGGCGCGACGGACACCGCGGTCCTCTACCTGCACGGCGGCGGCTTCTTGAGTTGCGGGCCCGGGACGCACCGCACGATCACCGCATCATTGGCCAAAGGGCTCGGCGTGCCGGTCTTTGCCTTGGACTACCGGCAGCTGCCAGAGGTCGGCGTCGGCACTTCGGTCCATGACGCGTTCGAGGCCTATCGTGAGCTGCTCGGCCAGCGGGGCTACCGTCACGTCGTCGTCGCCGGTGACTCGGCCGGCGGGTATCTGACCGGCAAGGTCGCCGAACTGGCCTCGGTCAACGACGTACCGGCGCCCACCGCATTGGCGATGCTCTCCCCATGGCTCGACCTCGACATCGGCGACCGAGACGATCGGACCAGCCGCCACGACGCCTACCTGCCCATCCGCCAGTTGGCGGTTGTCCGGCCGATGCTCGATAGGGGGCCGATTCCTTTCGCCGGTGCCGTGAGCATCACCGACGTTTCGCCGGAGGCCTTCCCGCCCACCATCGTGATCACCGCAGAGCAGGAGATGCTGGAGCCCGACGCCCTGGAGTTCGCCGAGAATCTCGAGGCCGCTGGCAATCGCGTGGTGCTCCACAGTTATCCGTGGCAGATCCACGCCTTCACAGTCATGCTGCGCCACCGCGAGGGTGCCGAGTCGGTCCGGCTGGTCGTCGACTTCCTCAATGAGGCCATTCGTGAGGCCCACGCCGGCGATTCCGGTGACCGACCGCAGAGCGAGGCGAGCTGACGTGCCCCAGACCATCGGCGAACTGTTCGCCTTCGACACCCTGCTGCGCGACGACGAGAAGGCCATCGTCGACACCGTGCGCGACTTCGGGAACAAGCGCTTGCGCCCCAACATCGCCGACTGGTTCGACGCCGGCTCGCTGCCGGTGCGCGAACTCGCCGTCGAACTCGGCGCGCTGGGCCTGTTCGGCATGCAGTTGGAGGGCTATGGCTGCGCGGGTGCATCGGCCACCGCCTACGGGTTGGCCTGTCAGGAGATGGAGGCCGTCGACTCCGGGCTGCGCAGCTTCGTGTCCGTGCAGGGATCACTGGCGATGTTCGCGATCTGGAAATTCGGCAGCGACGAGCAGAAGGACAGCTGGCTGCCGGAGATGTCGGCCGGACGCGCCATCGGATGCTTCGGACTCACCGAGCCCGACTTCGGGTCAAATCCGGCGGGGATGCGGACCAACGCGAAGCGAGATGGCTCCGATTGGATCCTGAACGGTGCCAAGATGTGGATCACCAATTCGCCCGTCGCCGACGTTGCGGTGGTGTGGGCCCGCACTGACCTGGCGGAAGGCTCCCGCGGGATAAGAGGCTTCGTCGTCCCCACCGACACCCCCGGGTTCAGTGCGCCGGAGATCAAGCGCAAGTTGTCGTTGCGCGCTTCGGTGACCGGCGAGATCGTGCTGGAAGACGTTCGCCTCCCGTCGTCGGCGATGCTGCCCGGCGTCGAAGGGCTGCGCGGTCCGCTGTCGTGTCTGAACGAGGCGCGCTTCGGCATCGTGTTCGGCGCAGTGGGTGCGGGCCGCGACTGCCTGGAGACGGCGATCGAATACGCCGGCAGCCGTGAGGTCTTCGACAAGCCGCTCTCGGGTTACCAGATGACCCAGCGCAAGATTGCCGACATGGCCGTCGCGCTGGGCAATTCGCATCTGCTCGCCATGCACCTGGGCCGCCTCAAGGACGAGGGGGGCGTCAAGCCCGAGCAGATCAGCCTGGGCAAGTTGAACAACGTGCGCGAGGCACTGGCGATCGCGCGCGAATGCCGCACCATCCTGGGCGCCAACGGCATCACCCTGGAATACCCGGTGATCCGCCACGCCAACAATCTCGAGTCGGTCCTCACCTACGAGGGCACCTCGGAGATGCACCAGCTGATGATTGGGAAGGCGCTCACCGGGGTCGACGCGTTCCGGTAGCGGGGGCGCAACCCGGCCCTACCGACCAAGCAACTGCTTGGGTAGCGTGAGGGTATCGACTACAGGAGGCAAACGTGGCGCAGGGATTGAAGCTCGGGTTCAAGGCATCGGCGGAGCAGTTCGATCCGCGGGAGCTGGTGGAGATCGCGGTGGCCGCCGAGGAACACGGTCTCGACTCGGTCGCGGTCAGCGACCACTTCCAGCCCTGGCGCCACAACGGCGGCCACGCCCCGTTCTCGCTGGCCTGGATGGCCGCGGTCGGCGAGCGCACGTCGCGCGTGCAGATCGGGACCTCGGTGCTGACCCCGACCTTCCGCTACAACCCCGCGGTGATTGCTCAGGCCTTCGCGACGATGGGCTGCCTGTACCCCGGTCGGATCATGCTCGGCGTCGGCACCGGTGAGGCCCTCAACGAGTACGCCACCGGCTTCACCGGCGAGTGGCCCGAGTTCAAGGAGCGCTTCGCGCGGTTGCGCGAGTCGATCACGTTGATGCGTGAGCTGTGGACCGGAGCCAAGGTGGACTTCGACGGGGAGTACTACAAGACCGAAGGCGCGTACATGTACGACGTGCCCGAGCAGCCGATCCCGGTCTACGTGGCTGCCGGCGGTCCGGTCGTCGCGCGCTACGCCGGCCGTGCCGGGGACGGATTCATCTGCACGTCGGGCAAGGGGATGGACCTCTACACCGAGAAGCTGATCCCCGCCGTCAAGGAGGGCGCGGAGAAGGTCGGCCGCGACTTCGCCGAGATCGACCGCATGATCGAGATCAAGATCTCCTACGACCCCGACCCCGCGCTGGCCCTGGAGAACACCCGCTTCTGGGCGCCCCTTTCGCTGACCCCGGAGCAGAAGCACTCCGTCAACTCGTCGGTGGAGATGGAGCGCCTGGCCGACGAGCTGCCGATCGAACAGGTCGCCAAGCGCTGGATTGTCAGCTCCGACCCCGACGAGGCGGTGGCACTGGTGAAGCAGTACACCGACGCCGGCCTCAACCACCTCGTGTTCCATGCACCCGGACACGACCAGCGTAGATTCCTCGACAATTTCGCCCGCGATCTCGCGCCGAAACTGCGCGAGCTCGTCCCCGCGACCTGACCTGGTTCGGGTCAATCCGAGCCGCTCGCACGCTCGCGCGGCCGGGTTGATTCGTCCGGCGCGTGACGGGTCCTGTGCCGGGCTAGTGTTGTCCGCATGACCGCGCGCTCCACTGGCGAAAAGTCCGTGTCCGAGACATCGCATTCGGCGATCTACCTAGCGTCGGCGGAGGGCGAGACGGGCAAGTCGACGATCGCTCTGGGGTTGCTCGCGCAACTCTCCGCGACGGGTGGGCGCATCGGCGTGTTCCGGCCCATCAGCCGTACTCCCGACGGCAAGGACGACTACATCCTCGAGTTGCTCCTGGCCCACGACTCGGTGGGACTGGACTACGCCGATTGCATCGGCGTCACCTACGACGACGTATCCAAGGACCCCGAGGGCGCGCTGTCGGTCATCGTCGACCGGTTCCACGCGGTGCAGGAGCAGTGCGACACCGTCCTCGTCGTCGGCTCGGATTACACCGACGTCGGCAACCCGTCGGAACTGTCCTACAACGCGCGCATCGCGGCCAACCTGGCGAGCCCGATGGTGTTGGCGCTGCGCGCGTCGGACCGCACTCCCGAGGAGGTGCGCGGGCTGGCTGTGCACGCCCTGGCCGAGGTCTCCGCGGCTTATGCGACAGCCGTGGCGGTGGTCGTCAACCGCGTCGACCCGGCGCGGCTGGAGGCCACGCGCACCGCACTCGAGGGTCTGGGTCCGGAGTTCTGGGTGTTGCCGGAGGACCCGGTGCTCAGTGCGCCGACGATGGCCGAGTTGGCGCAGGCGTTGAACGGCAAGCTCTACAGCGGCGACGCCGAGCTGCTGGACCGCGAGGCATTGCACGCGATGGTCGGCGGCATGACCGCCGAGCACGTCCTGGAACGACTATCCGACGGCATGGTCGTGATCGCACCGGCCGATCGCTCGGACGTGCTGCTGGCACTGGTCAACGCCAATGTGGCGCAGGGCTTCCCGCGGCTGGCGGGGATGATCCTCAACGGCGGTCTCAAGCCGCACCCGATGATCGACGCCCTCGTGCGCGGCCTCAACCCGACTTTGCCCATCATCATGTGCGAGCAGAGCACGTACGAGACGGGGCGGATCGTCGCGCACACGCGCGGCCGGATGGCCAATCAGTCGGCGCGCAAGATCGAGGCGTCACTCGCTTTGATGGAGCACTACATCGACGGCCCGGCGCTGATGGCCGAGTTGGACTTGGCGATCCCTCCGGTCGTCACCCCGCAGATGTTCGAATACCAGCTGGCCGCCCGTGCCAAAGCCGACCGCCGTCACATCGTGCTGCCCGAGGGGGAGGAGCCGCGCATTCTGCGCGCCGCCGCCCAGCTGGTTGCTCGGGGCGTGGCCCGCCTGACGCTGCTGGGCGATCCGGAGAAGGTCGGGGCGCAGCTGGCCGATCTGGACCTCGAACTCCCCGGCGTCGACATCATCGACCCGTTGAACTCCGAGCTGACCGAGCAGTTCGCCGTCGAGTACGCGGAGCTGCGCAAGCATAAGAATGTGGCGATGGACCGTGCCCGCGACCTCATGCGCGACGTGTCGTACTTCGGCACGATGATGGTTCACATGAACCTGGCCGACGGCATGGTGTCTGGCGCGATCCACACCACCGCGCACACGATCCGGCCGTCTTTCGAGATCATCAAGACCAAGCCCGGCGTCGCCACCGTCTCGAGCGTCTTCTTCATGTGCCTGTCCGACCGGGTTCTGACCTACGGCGACTGCGCCGTCGTACCCGACCCGTCCGCAGGCGAGCTCGCCGATATCGCGATTTCCTCGGCCGAGACGGCCTCTGCTTTCGGCATCGACCCGCGGGTGGCGATGCTGTCCTACTCCACCGGCGAATCGGGCTCGGGTGCTGAGGTGGACAAGGTGCGCGAGGCGACGGCGTTGGTGCGCGAGCGGGCCCCGGAACTCTTGGTGGAGGGGCCGATCCAGTACGACGCCGCCGTCGACCCGAGTGTTGCCGCCACGAAGATGCCCGACTCCCCGGTGGCCGGGCAGGCGACGGTGCTCATCTTCCCTGACCTCAACACCGGCAACAACACCTACAAGGCGGTGCAGCGCAGCGCCAATGCCATCGCGATCGGTCCGGTCCTGCAAGGCTTGAACAAGCCCATCAACGACCTGTCGCGCGGCGCTCTCGTCGCCGACATCGTCAACACCGTCGCGATCACCGCGATCCAGGCCCAGGCGTCGCAAACGAAGGACTGACCACCGTGAAACCTCTCGTCCTCGTCCTCAACGCCGGCTCGTCGTCGCTGAAATACCAACTCCTGGAACCGGATTCGGGGGAGGTCACCGCGGACGGCTTGGTCGAGCGCATCGGGGAACCGGTGTCGGTGATCACCCACGAGCAGGGTGGCAACAAGACCGTCGAGGACCTGCACCTGCCCGACCACCGCGCGGCGATCGGCAAGGCCTTGGAGCTGTTCGCGGCCGGTGGCATCGATCTGGAGCGAACGGACCTGTGCGCCGTCGGGCACCGTGTGGTGCACGGCGGCCGGTCGTTCTACCAGCCGACGCTGATCGACCAGCACGTCGTCGACGAGATCTTCCGTCTGGCCCCGCTGGCCCCGCTGCACAATCCGGCCAACCTCGTCGGGATCGCGGCAGCGCGCGCCCTGCTGCCCGACGTCCCCGGCGTGGCCGTCTTCGACACCGGCTTCTTCCATGGGCTGCCGGACGAGGCGGCGCTCTACGCCATCGACCGCCAGGTGACCGAAGAGCACGCGCTGCGCCGCTACGGCTTCCACGGCACCAGCCACGACTATGTCTCCCATCGCGCCGCGGAGTTCCTCGGACGTCCCTACGACGAGGTGAACCAGATCGTGGCGCACCTGGGCAACGGCGCTTCGATGTCGGCGATCCGCCATGGGCACCCCGTCGACACGACGATGGGCATGACGCCGCTCGAGGGCCTCGTGATGGGGACGCGCAGCGGTGACACCGATCCCGGCCTGGTGCTGCACCTGCACCGCATCATCGGGCTCTCCGTCGACGAGATCGACGACCTGCTCAACAAGCGGTCCGGCCTGAAGGGACTGTGCAGGGAGAACGATTTCCGGGCGGTCACCGAGATGATCGCCGCCGGAGACGAACACGCCAAACAGGCCTACGACGTCTACATCCACCGGTTGCGCCGCTACTTCGGCGCGTACCTGATCGACCTCGGGACCACCGACATCATCTCGTTCACCGCCGGAGTAGGGGAGAACGCGGCGAGCGTCCGCGCGGACTCGCTGGCCCGGTTGGAGGGCTTCGGCATCGAGATCGACGCGGAGCGCAACGCCGTGCGCGGTTCGCAACCGCGCATCATCTCCACCGACGCGTCGCGCACCACGGTCCTCGTCGTCCCCACGAACGAGGAACTCGCCATTGCCCAGGCCGCCAAGGTGGTCGTGAGCGGCGTCGCCTGATCAGAACCAGGTTGCGGGCCGGACGTAGTTGGCCAGGTCGACGAGCATGAAGCGGTGGGACCGGTTGTTACGGGTCTCGCGGGCCAGGTCGCGCAGGGACTGTTCGGTCGCGCTGCGCAAGCCGAACTCGGTGAACGGGTAGCCGAGCAGCGGGGGAAGCTCCTCGGTCGGCTGGTTCTCCAGCACCCAGCCCAGTGCGCTGCCGAGGACGATCAGTTTGATCCGCGGTTTGCGCGGCTCGGTGTCGGGGATCGCCGCCAGACGGGTGGCCGCCTCCTCGATCTGGGCGTGCGTCACCGTCGCCGCAGGCCGCCCGTGCACCAGAGCTAGGACCGCGGTCTCCAACGCCGTGTTGTAGTGCCTACTAGTCGACGGCACCTCGTCGAGCCCGACGAGCGCCTGCTCGACCTCCCCATAGGCGAGATGGATGCGGGCCAGGGCGAAGGCGGCGGTGATGATGGCGTGGTCGGTGTACCAGAGGTCCTGATAGTGGTGGCGGGCGATCTCGTACCAGCGGCGGACCTCGGGGTCGACCGATGCCGGGTCGCCCGACCCGGCCGCCAGCCACCGCCCGATCAGCTCGGCCGTTCCGGCGACCGCGAGCTTCGGACCGATCTCGCCGGGCATGGCCTCCAGCGTCTCGTTGAAGCGCTCATAGGCCAGTTCCGGCTCGTCGTTGCGCAATGCGCAGATGCCGAGGTACCACTCGATCCGCCAGTTGTGCCCGTAGGTCTTGGTCGCCGCGCCCAGCACGCCCAATGCCGTGTCCACGTCGTCGAGTTCGAGGTACGCGCGGGCTTCGGCCAGGTCGATCTCCAACGAGTGGTGTGGGATCGTCTCGTCGCTTTCGAGCATCGGGGTCCGGGTGCCCTCGCGGTGTGCCCGGATTGATTCCAGGATCTGCCGCGGAGCCGACAGCGCGGCCGAACTCAGCACCCGGGCGGCCGGATCGGTGGTGTCGAGCAACGGCACCGGCAGGGCGGCTGCGATATCGGCCGGGTCGTAGAAGGTCGTCTCGTCGGGATCGAAGAAGGCGTCGACCGGCCCGAGGAGCAACTCGGTGCCGAAGGTCGAGCGCGGCGGCGTGAACACAGTCGAGAGGGCGGGCCGCGGGACACCGGTGTGTACGGCGACGGTCTCCCGCAACACGTTGAGCAGCTGAGTCGTCATCTCCGCAGTGCTGGCGAATCGCTCGCCGGGATCGACTGCGGTGGCGCGGGCCAGCAGCAGGTGGAACGACGGATTTTCGACGAAGAGGGGCACGTCCGCGACGGCGGGAAGGCCTGGCAGGTACTGCCCGCCCTCCATCGGCATATCGACGGTGAGAACCGCCAGGGTGCGTCCGATGCTGTAGATGTCGGTGGCGACCTGCGGTCCGGTCTCGACGATCTCCGGCGCCTGGAACCCCGGCGTCCCGTAGAGGCGGCCGTGCCCGCCGATCGGGGCGACGGCGCCCATGTCGATGAGCCGCACGTCCGAGGCGCTCACCATGATGTTGTCGGGCTTCACGTCGTTGTAGACCAGGCCCACCGAGTGCAGGTAGCCGACGGCGGGCAGCACCTCCAAGACGTAGGCCATCGCCTGCTCCGGGGACAGCAGCCGCGGCACCGACCGGCCTTCGGCGTCCTTGGTCGTCGTCAACTGCTTGAGCGTCTGGCCGCCGATGTACTCCATGACGATGTAGCCGATGGTGCGTTCATCGGAAATGACGTGCTCGACGAAGTTGTAGATCTTGACGATGCCGGGGTGGTTCACCGAGGCGAGGAACTGTCGCTCTGCCATGGCGACCGCCTGGGCCGCGGAGTCACCGGAGTTGAGCAACCCCTTGAGGACGACGGGACGGTCGGACACGTTGCGGTCGATAGCCACGTAGATCCATCCCATGCCGCCGTGGGCGATGGCGCCGAGGATCTCGTACTGATCGGCCACGATCGTGCCCGGCCCCAGGCTCGGTACGAACGCGTAGCGGACGCCGCAATTGGGGCACGTCCCACTCAACGGGCCGGCGTGGGGGCCGGACTCGCGACCCAGCGGGGTGCCGCAGTTCCAGCACTTGCGCTTGCGCTCGGGGATCTGCGGGTCCACGAGCACCGCGTCCTCGGGCTCAGTGTCGACGATCGGAGGCAGGTCGACCAGTTCGCTGCCGAAGCGGCGGTCGTGCACCAGCGGTGCGCCGCGCTCGGGGACCAGGACTCGCCCTCGGGGTACCGGGAAGGTCGTGCGGGCGGTCATCGCCGCGCGCCCGCCGGTGCTGGTGGCATCGGTCGTGGCGGACTCGAGATCGCCCGACTCGGCCGACGGTGTGCTGCCGGAGTCCTCGTCCTCATCGTCGTCGAAGGGGTTGAAAGCTACCGCCTGGGTGCCGGCGTCTTCGTCCTCGTCGTCGTCGAAGGGGTTGAAGGGCACAGCCTGTGTCTGGGTGGGTTCGGTGCCGGCGGGTTCTGTGCCGACTGGGTCGTCGGCGTCGCCGTGGGGGTCGGAGTCCAGCGCCATGGCTCAGCCTCGGTAGGTGGGTCGGGGGAGGGCGATCGGGGCGCCGACGACCGAGAGCCACTCGTCGGCGATGGCGCGCCACCGACCGGTGGCAACAAGGTCGACCAGCACCGCGTTGACGAAGCGGACGAGTTCGTCGCGGTCCTTGCGGATGCCGATGCCGTAGTACTCCTCGCCCAGACTGGGACCGACGAGGTGCAGCCACGGGTCCTGTGCCGCCAGTCCCGCGAGAATCGCGTCGTCGGTGGACACCGCGTCGACACCGGACTGCTGCATCAGCACCAGGCAGTCGGCCCACGTCGCGGTTTCCACCAGCGTTGCCGATGGGACGATCCGGCGCAGTCGCAACGCCGATGTCGCGCCGGTCGCGACGCAGACGCGCTTGTCCTTGAGGTTGGCCGCCGAGGTGATCTTCGAGTTGATCACCGCCAGGATCCGTTGGGCCGCAACGTAGTACGGCGATGAGAAGGTCACGTACTTGAGTCGTTCGCAGGTGATGCTCATCGTCTTCACGACCAGGTCGACCTGTCCGGTCTGCAGTGCGCGGATCCGGTCGGCCGAGCGGGTGACCCGGAACTCGATGCGGTTCGGGTCGTTGAAGATGGCACGGCTGATCTCGCGGGCCAGGTCGACGTCGAAGCCGCGCAGGTCCCCCGACAGTGGGTCACGGAAGCTGAACGGATTGGAGCCGGTGTCGACGCCGACGATGAGGCGGCCATTGGCGTAGATCTCGGCCATCGGAGTGCGCGGTGGCATCTGGCCCGGCTCGGGCAGCGGAATGGGGCGCAGGCTGGCGAGTCGGTTGCAGTTGTCGGTTTCGGAGTCGGGGGGGAGTGCCGTCCCGGGCTTGGCGACGATCATCCCGGGTGGGGTCGGCGTGATGGCCGTCGTCCGCTGCGGTGGGCTGTCGGGTGCGGTGAACCGGACGCAGCCGGTTGCGGTGATGGCGACCAGCACCACGGTGCAGGCGGTGAGGAGACGGGTGGTCATCGGACCTCGGGTGGTCATCGGTACTCCCGGATACGGTCGTAGAACCCGATCGGAATGGCGATTGCGGCGAGCAGCGCCAGCACCAGAATGCCGGTGCTGCTGAACGCAAGGAGCTTGCCCGCCGTGTAGATGTTGTTGCGGAAGGCGTTGCGCGCCTCGGTGATCGACCGGACGATCGCATTGTCGACCGTCGCGTAATAGGTGGCCGCACTGGTCGGGCCGCTGCCCACGGTGAGTGCGCGGGCACCGAGGTAGTCGCCGACGGCGAGGGCCTTGCCGATCTCGCGGTCGGTGATCTGCCACTCGACGAGTGCGGCGCGCGCCTCGTCGATGTCGGTGATCGGGAGCGTCTTGCGCTTACCCGAGTGGTACTCCTGTGACAGCGAGTTCAAGACTTCGGCGACCTGTCGCGTGGAGGTGGTGAAGTTGTCGTTCAGGGCGGTCTGGTCGCGGCGGACCAGCGACAGCGTCTGCGCCGATCGGGCCTGCTGCAGGCTGATACGGGCTGAGGTCAACGAGTGCAGCGGATCGGCGCCGTCGACGCGTGCGGTGGTCGTGGCGGCCACCGACGTCAATCCGACGACCAGCAGCCACAGCGTCCCGGCGCTCATCGCAATCAGGCTGATCACCACACCGACGTTCAGCCGGCGCCGGGTGCGCCGATCGAGATAGCGGGATGCCGCGATGAGCGCGGCGATCACCGCGAACAACAACACGTAGACGAGGTAAGGCGGACGCGTCAGTACGCGTTGCGGCTGCGCGATAGTCGATGCGCGTTGTTCGTAGATGCGTTGGGCCGCCGGTAGCAGCGTCTCCTGCATCAATCCGCTTGCCTCGTTGAGGTATGCCGATCCGACGGGGTTGCCCAGCCGGTTGTTGGCACGGGCAGTCTCGACGAGCCCGGTGTAGACCGGCAGGTTCACCGTCAGCGACACCAGGTCGGCGTGGACGGGGTCGTCGTCGGCGCTGAGCGCTCCGCCCGCCTCATCGGGGTTGTTGGCGGCGGTGATGAGTGCGGCGGAGGCGCTGGCGATGGCGTTCAAGTACCGCTGGCGCAGGGACGCCGGTTCGAGGCCGCCGGAGATGAAGGCGGAATTGGCCGACGCGTCGGCGATCGAGAGCGAGCTGAACAGGACTTGCGACGATTCGGCGATCGGCTCGGCGCGGCTGATCAACTGCTGCAGCGTGTGGGTGCGGCCGTTCAGAGTGGTCGAGGCGTACAACCCCGTGGCCAGACAACCGATCGTCAGCGCTGCCGCAATGAGGAACAGCTTTCCCGGCGTCGACGACCCGAAGGTGCGCCACGCGGCGAGCCCGGATTGGGGCCGGCCACTCATTGCGGCGGCAACGAGCTTGCGGCGGTCGGTGAGGGCACGGCGCAGTTGGGGGCTGGTGGACAGCCGGTTATTGACCTGCTCGGCGATGCTTCCCGGCGTGGAACGAGCGGTTAGGCCGGTGAATCTGGAACGCGCGGGTGATGCGTCGGATTTCACCGCATCATCTCCCCGTCGCCGGCCGATATACGTGCATCTGCCAGCGTAGTCGGGGTTGGCGGCAGACGGGGCAGACACGCACGCACAATGACCGATCAGCCCCGATTGAATGTCGACCGGCACCCTTCGGTCGCCTACGGTGTGATGTAACGGAGGAAGGACGACTGTGCGCGGAGACGGTGACGGGTGGGTCTTTGATCCCGACGGTGCCCGCTATTGGGGTGTCCACGGCGCCGCCGGGCTGCTGCTGCGCGCGCCGCTGCCCGACGGTGGGATCGGAATCCTGTTGCAGCACCGCGCCGTCTGGTCACACCAGGGCGGCACGTGGGCCCTGCCCGGTGGGGCGCGCGACTCCCACGAGACCGTCGTCGACACGGCAATCCGGGAGGCCGACGAGGAGGCTGGCATCGGCCATCACGACCTGGTCGTTCGACTTACGGTGGTCACCGCGGAGTCGGTGAGCGGGTGGACCTATACGACGGTGATCGCCGATGTGACCGAGCCGGTCGGCACGGTGGCCAATGGTGAGTCGACCGAGTTGCGGTGGGTTCCCGCCGACGAGGTCGATTCGCTGCCCCTGCACCCGGGTTTCGCGCGCAGCTGGCCGGAGTTGCGCGAGCACTTGGCCACCTTGGCCTGACCCCCGCCTCAGTGCGGCACGAGGTTGGCGCCGGCGATGAGCGCGTTGCGGTTCGCTTCGTCACCGTCGGCGCCGGTGCCGACGGCCCACCACTGCCGGTCGTCGTTGCCGCACAGCAGGATGGTGATGACGTCGGCGCCGTCGTGGCGCTGGTGGAGGCGGTGGATCTCGACTCCGGCGCCGAGGTCGTAGAGCATCGCGCTCAGCGCGCCGAGCTGACCGGTGGCGCGGGCGGACAGGGCGTGGTCGTGACCGCCGACGGTGATGGTCGCGCGGCAGTCGAGGCGATCGCCGTCGGTGGGGGAGGCCGCCCACGATTCCAGGCGGATCCGGCCGGTGATAGCGGCGAACCGCTCAGCACATTCTTCGGTGGACATCGTGTGGGCCTCCTCGCGCATCCCTGGGGGCAGTTCAGCGGTACGCGAGAAGAATGACGGGGAGAAGTGGCGGGTGTGCATCTGATTGGCGCTCTCGGTCTGTAGAGAAGATGACCGATGGGTGAATACGACAACCCCGCAGCGGGGGGTCGGTCGTGAGGACCCCGCTACGGGCTTGTTACGAGCTTGATGCGCACCCGGTCAGGGTAGCACTGTGTCAGCGCGGGGTTACTCCCCGGAACCGCGGGCGTCGGCCTCCATGGCCTCGATCAGGCTCTTGGGGCGCAGATCGGTCCAGTTCTCCTCGACGTAGGCCAGCGCCGCCTCGCGGCTGTCCTCGCCGAACACCTTCGTCCAGCCGGCCGGGATCTCGGCGAACGTCGGCCACAGCGAGTGCTGGTTCTCATCGTTGACCAGCACGTAGAAGCGGCCGTTCTCGTCGTCGAACGGGTTCGTCATGTCATCTCCTTCGCAGCGGCCCGGGGGCCCATATCGTCGTCCACCCTAGCGTCCCGGCATCAGCGCGGTCGATTGTGACCCGACTGGTAGTCACAATCCACCGTGTTGATCGATGGCCGTTCGCAAGGCCGTGGCAGCTCGGGCAGGTTCACTTGCAGTAGTCAGTGCGCGCACGACGACGATCCGGCTTGCACCCGCCGCGACCACTTCGGGAACGCGCTGCGCGTCAATGCCGCCGATGGCGAACCACGGATGGTCGGTGGTCAGTGAGACCGCATGGCGGACCAGCTCCAGCCCGGTCCCGGGACGGCCGGGTTTCGTCGGCGTCGACCAGCATGGACCGACGCAGAAGTAATCGATCAGCGGGTCCGCCGCCGCAGCGGACGCCTGCTCGGCGTCGTGCGTGGATAGCCCGAGCAGCACGTCGTCGCCGACGAGGCGCCGCGCCGTGGCCACCGGCAGGTCGTCCTGCCCGACGTGCAGCACATCGGCGTCGGCGGCGACGGCGATGTCGGCGCGATCATTCACCGCCAGCAGTGCGCCCGCCGTCACCGTGAGTTCTTTGAGTTGGGCCAACAAGTCCAGTTCGGGTCCGGCTTCCAGCGCGCCGAATTCGCGCTCACCGACCGAGCCCTTGTCGCGCAGCTGCACGATGTCGACCCCTCCGGCGAGCGCAGCCGTGACGAAATCCAGTAGGTCGCCGCGCTCGCGGCGTGCGTCGGTGCACAGGTATAGCGACGCGGAGGCCAGCCGTTCGCGACGATTCACGGAGTCCACCGTAGCGACTACCCTTGGTCCGTGACCCAGACCCAGTCCCGGCCATCGCTCGCAGTGATCGGCGGTGGCGTGATCGGGCGGATATGTGCGCTCGCCGCGGCCGACGCGGGATGGGACGTACACGTCTACGACGCCGGTCCTGCGATCCGCGCGGCCAACGTCGCCGGCGGCATGCTCGGTTCCCTCGGCGAGGGCCACCCCGGCGAGGAAGCGCTGCTGACCCTCTCGGCCGAGTCGACGGCGCTGTGGCCCGGTTGGATTCAGCGGCTCGGCGATCCGTCGATCGTCACCGCCACCGACTCGCTGTTCGTCGCGACCACCGCCGCCGACGGCGATTACCTTTCACAGCTGGCCCGGTTCGTGTGGTCTGGACAGATCGGCGCGGATCGCCTCACCGCGCTGACCGCCCGCGAGGCCCGAGCACGGGAGAACGCCCTGAGCTCCCGTGTCCGCGGCGGATACCTCGCACGCGGGGAAGGTGCGATTGACAACCACCTACTCCTGCGCGGGTTGCGCAACGCGCTGGCCGATGCCGGGGTGCAGTGGCACCGCATGCAGATCGACGCCGTCTCCGAGGTGAGTGCTGACCAGGTCCTCGTCGCCGCGGGGATGGGGACGCCCGCGCTGCTACCCGACGTCCCCGTCGAGCCCGCGAAGGGCGAGATCCTGCGGCTGGCGGGCAACCCGACGTCGATCCCGCCGCCGCGCACCGTCATCCGTGCCCGTGTCGACGGGCGCAATCTCTACCTGGTGCCCCGTGCCGACGGCGTCGTCGTCGGCGCCACGCAGTATGAACCGGCATCCAGTCACGATCGAGCGCCCCAGGCAGGCGGGGTCGCCGACCTGTTGGCCGATGCCTTCGAAGTGATGCCCGGCCTGCGCACCTATGACTTCGCCGAGGCCGCCGCCGGCGTCCGGCCCTGCTCTGCTGACGGTCTTCCGGTCATCGAACGGGTCGACGATCGCACGCTGGTCGCGACCGGCCACGGCCGCAACGGAATCGTGCTGGCGCCCGTCACCGCGTCGCGGGTCCTCGATCTTCTCGGCGGCTAATCTGGACGGCATGACGACCACCGGAGCCCAGATCGCCCTCACCGTCAACGGCGATGCCCGCGACGTGGCCGCCGGGACCACCGTCGCCGGACTCGTCGCCGACATCGGTCTGCCCGACCGCGGGATCGCCGTCGCCGTCGACGGCTTCGTCGTGCCCTGCGGAAAGTGGGACACGACAGTCCTGCGCGACGACGACACCGTTGAGATCGTCACGGCGGTCCAGGGTGGCTGAACCGGCCGATCCGACCGAGCTGGGGCCGCTGCGGATTGGCTCGTCGGAGTTCGGCTCGCGCCTCATCATGGGCACCGGCGGTGCGACGAACCTCGCCGTCCTCGAGCGCGCACTCGTCGCCAGCGGCACCGAACTGACGACGGTCGCGATGCGCCGCGTCAGCGCGGACACCGGCACCGGGGTCCTCGACCTGCTGCGCCGACTGGGCATCACGATCCTGCCCAACACGGCCGGCTGTCACACGACCGCCGAGGCCGTACTGACCGCGCGCTTGGCCCGCGAGGCAGTGCAGACCGACCTGGTGAAGCTCGAAGTGATCGCCGATGACAAAACGCTGCTGCCCGATCCGATCGAGACACTCGACGCGGCACAGGCCCTCGTCGACGACGGATTCACCGTGCTGGCCTACACCAACGACGACCCGGTACTGGCGCTGCGCCTGCAGGACGCGGGCGTGGCGGCGGTCATGCCGCTCGGCTCGCCCATCGGGACCGGGTTGGGTATCCGCAATCCGCACAACATCGAGCTGATCGTCGCCCGCGCGAGCGTGCCCGTCGTCCTCGACGCCGGTATCGGCACGGCATCGGATGCGGCGCTCGCCATGGAGCTGGGCTGCGACGCGGTGCTGCTCGCGACGGCGGTGACGCGCGCGGAGAACCCCGAGGAGATGGCGACCGCTATGCGCCACGCGGTGATTGGCGGACACCTTGCTCGCAACGCCGGGCGCATCCCGAAGCGCTTTTGGGCGCAGGCCTCCTCGCCCGGGCGCGACTGCTAGCATTGCTAGCAGGAGGAAGCTCATGGCTACGTTGACTATTCGCAGTCTGTCCGAGTCGACCAAACGTGCACTGAAGGCGAGAGCAGCCCGAAATGACCGGTCGATGGAAGCCGAAGCCCGGGACATCCTGCAAGCAGCGGTCTCCGCGGACCAGGACTTCATCACCGGCTGGCTCGACCGTGCCGCCGAGTTCCGTGGTGATTTCCCGTCGCCAGACAGATCCCCTGCGCGTCGGGTCGACCTCGACTGATGATCGTCGCCGACACGAACGTCCTGTCCGAACCACTGCGCCGACAGCCCAGCCCGCTCGTCGTGGAATGGCTCGCCCAGAATGCGACCGAACTTGCGGTCACCACGATAACGATCGCAGAGTTGCGCTACGGCGTACGAAGGCTTCCCGTCGGACGTCGTCGGCAAAGTCTGGATGCCGGTATTTCAGAGATGGTGACCCGTGCAGGTCAACGCATCCTCGACTTCAACATTGCAGCGGCAGAACGATATGCCGAACTACGGGCAGACAGGGAAGCAGCCGGGATCAGCATCTCTGTCGAAGACACCATGATCGCAGCGATCTGCTACGTCTCCGACTGTGCGATCGCTACCCGCAACGCCGACGATTTCCGGGGCTCGGGCCTGACGATCATCAATCCGTTCGAGAACGCCTGAGGACGTTGCTTGCAGGCAGCCAACTACGTCGAGCCCACCCGCCACAGTGGGTTCACCGGGCCGTGCCCGCCGCCGATCGGGTAGGCCGCCTCCAAACAACGGGTCACCCAAGCCTTGGCGAAGGTCAGTGCCTGCGGCACCGAGTATCCGTGCGCGAGCGCGGCCGTGAGGCCTGCGGCGAGGGTGTCGCCGGCGCCGTGGTCGTGCTCGGTGTCGATTCGTTCGGTGTCGATGAGCAACTCGTCATCGACGGACAGAAGCAGGTCGGGCGAATGGTCACTGTTCCTTAGGTGTCCGCCCTTCACCAGTGCCCACCGCGCCCCCAGATCGAGCAGTGCGTGTGCCGCCGCGCGCTGGGTCTGGGCACCGACGACGTCGATCCCGGTGATGAGGCGCACCTCGTCGAGGTTGGGGGTGACCACGGTGGCCCGCGGGATCAAACTGCCCCGCAGGTCGTCGAGCGCTTCGGCGGCCAGCAAGGGGTCGCCGTGCATGGACGCGCAGACCGGGTCGACGACCAGCGGGATCGGGCCGTCGCCCCCGATACCGAGGTCGGTGCAGGTCGTAACGACGGCCTCGATGATGGCGCTGCTCGCAAGCATCCCGGTCTTCGCCGCGCCGATCCCGATGTCGGTGACGACGGCGCGGATCTGGTCGGCGACGATGTCCGAGTCGATCTCCTGGTAACCGGTCACACCGCGCGAGTTCTGCACGGTCACCGCGGTGACCGCGACGCATGCGTGCACGCCCATCAGCGCGAAGCTGCGCATGTCGGCCTGGATGCCCGCACCACCGCCGGAGTCGGACCCGGCGATGGTCAGTACTCGGACGGGCGTCTGTCCGTCGGGCGCCGTCGGCAACAGCGGTGGTCGCGCGCTCACCGCGCGGCCGTTTCGATGATCGGCAGATACACCTGGTTCCCCTGTTCGACGAACTCTGCGGACTTCGCCGCCATCTCGGCGGCGATCTTCGCGTCGATGTCGGCAGCGGTCTCCAACCCGTTCTCCTGCGCATATGCGCGCACGTCGGCCGAGATCCGCATCGAGCAGAACTTGGGGCCGCACATCGAGCAGAAGTGGGCGGTTTTGGCCGGCTCGGCGGGCATCGTTTCGTCGTGGAACTCGCGCGCGGTATCGGGGTCCAGTGCCAGATTGAACTGGTCGGTCCAGCGGAACTCGAAACGCGCCTTGCTCAAGGCGTCGTCGCGTTCCTGGGCGCGCGGGTGGCCCTTGGCGAGGTCGGCGGAGTGGGCGGCGATCTTGTAGGTGATCACGCCGGTCTTCACGTCGTCGCGGTTGGGCAGGCCCAGGTGTTCCTTGGGGGTGACGTAGCAGAGCATCGCCGTGCCGGCCTGCGCGATCATCGCCGCGCCGATGGCCGACGTGATGTGGTCGTAGGCGGGCGCGATGTCGGTGGCCAGGGGGCCGAGTGTGTAGAAGGGCGCCTCGTTGCAGAGTTCTTCTTCCAAGCGCACGTTCTCGGCGATCTTGTGCATCGGTACGTGGCCGGGACCCTCGATCATCACCTGCACTCCGTGGCGTTGCGCAATCGCGGTCAGCTCGCCGAGGGTGTGCAGCTCGGCGAACTGTGCCTCGTCATTCGCGTCGGCGATCGACCCGGGCCGCAGACCGTCGCCCAGGGAGAAGGTGATGTCGTAGCGCGCGAAGATCTCGCACAGCTCGTCGAAGTGTGTGTAGAGGAAGGACTCCTCGTGGTGCGCCAGGCACCAGGCCGCCATGATCGACCCACCGCGCGACACGATCCCGGTGACGCGCTTGGCCGTCAGCGGCACGTACCGCAGCAATACGCCGGCGTGCACCGTCATGTAGTCGACGCCCTGCTGCGCCTGCTCGAGCACGGTGTCGCGGTAGACCTCCCACGTCAGCTTCGTCGGGTCGCCGTTGACCTTCTCCAACGCCTGGTAGATCGGCACCGTGCCGACGGGGACCGGCGAGTTGCGCATGATCCATTCGCGGGTCTGGTGGATGTCGCGGCCGGTGGAGAGGTCCATGATCGTGTCGGCGCCCCAGCGGGTGGCCCACACCATCTTCTCGACCTCTTCGGCGATAGAACTGGAGACCGCCGAGTTGCCGATGTTGGCGTTGATCTTCACGAGGAACTTCTTGCCGATGATCGTCGGCTCCAGTTCGGGGTGGTGGTGATTGGCGGGGATGACCGCGCGGCCGCGTGCGACCTCGCTGCGCACCAGCTCGGCGTCACACCCCTCGCGGGCGGCGATGAACGCCATCTCGTCGGTGACGATTCCCGCACGCGCCCAGGCCAGCTGCGTTGCGGCATCGTGGCCCGCTTCGGTCGGGGCGGGTTCGGGGCGTCGCCACCCGGCGCGCGTGGGCGCGAGGCCGGCGTCGAGGTCGATCACCGCGGTGTCGTCGGTGTAGGGCCCGGACGTGTCGTAGAGGTCGAGGTGCTCGCCGTTGGTGAGGTGGACGCGCCGCTGCGGGACGCGCAGACCCCCGACGTCGAGATAGTGCTTGGTGCTGCCCTCGATGGGGCCGGTGGTGACGGTGGTGGCTGTTTCGGGCACACGTGTGCTCATGATGGCTCCCTACGCCGGCATTACCCGGACAGGTTCAGGCGGTCGGCGACCGCCTGTCGCCATCTCAGCCCTCGGTGCGTGAGAGCCCCCGCGGATGTGGTGCGGTGCGAGTCGCCCCGCCCGCCCAGCCTACGACAGTCCTCCGAAAGTCTCGGAACGACGCAACAATGTTTTCACTCTGGTCACATCTGTCACATGAAGTAGTATGTGAGCCACATCACACGGCACAATCGGGAGTAGTACCGCAGCGCAGACTTAAGGAGGCCGCAATGGGTTTTCGCAAGAAGGCGGCTCAACCCGCCCAGGAGATCCTGCATCAGCTCAGCCAGGTCCAGCACAACCCGGACCGGGAGCGCTTCGAACTCTGGGTGGCCGGCGACCTGGTCGGCGTCCTGGGCTATCGCGCCGAGCGCGACTCCGACGGTGACGTCGTGACCGTTCTGCACACGGTCCTCTACGACGAATACACCGGCCACGGTCTGGCGACCCGCTTGACCCGCAGTGCCGTCGATTTCGTGAAGCAGCGCGGTGCGCGGCTGCGGCCGGTCTGCACGTTCACCCGGCATTACCTGGAGACCCACCCCGGGCAGGTGCGCCTCGCCGCCGTGTAACGCGACTCGCCAATTAGGTTAGGTTACGCTAACCTACCTGCATGACGACCTTCGCGACGAAGCCGGCCACTCGTGGATGGCAGGGTGCGGTCCTGCGCCTGCTGGGCGCTGATGACTTCCTTCTCACCGTCACCGGCGTCGACAAGATCACCGACCACTACGTGCGCGTCTACTTCGACGACGGCGGATTGCTGGCACACAAGGGCGTCCATCCGACCATGTGGATCCGCCTGTGGTTCGACAACGACGGCAAGCCGCACCAGCGCGCGTACACGCTCGTCGACCCTGACCCGGTCGCGGGCACTTTCGCCATCGAGTTCGCGATCCACGATGGACCCGCCTCGCAGTGGGCGGAATTCACTTTCGTCGGCGATTCGATCTCCTCGACGGTGATGGGCTCGTCCTTCGCATTGCCCACCCCTGCCCCCGACGGCTGGCTGATCGCCGGTGATGCTGCTTCACTGCCCGCGATCAACTCGCTGCTCGAGGCCATCGCCGTCTCGGACTCGCCGGACGTGCCCGTCACCGTCTGGATGGAGTACCAGCACGATGATGAGTACGCCCTGCCCCTGCGGATGCGCGACGACCATCGGGTGGAGTGGGTCGCCCGCGGCACCGACGGTACGGCGATCGTCGACGCGGTGCGCGCCGACGTCTTCGACGCCACCGGCTACCACGGCTGGGTGGCCACCGAGGCTGCGTCGACGCGCGCGATCGCCACGCTGCTACGGCGGGACTACGGACTGGGTCGATCCGCGGTCACGGCGCAGGCGTACTGGATCGCCGGATCGATCTGACCCGTTGGGCGCCAAGCACTTCGGGCGCACTGACTTCCGGGGGCCGTCGCCAACGACGTCGGCGGCCACCCGGGATATCTCATCTGACTCGCCGGTAAGATAGTGGGATGCTCGACTTCGACGCCGCTGCGCGCGGCTTGCGCAACCTCTGGTCACTGACTCTGGGCGACGGCATCGCGCCCCGTAACGACACCGAGCACACCACCGTGGCCACCGGTGAGCATCGCACGCTGCGGCGCTACGCCGACGACGCGGAGGTCCTCGCCGCGCGCGAGGCGGGCCGCGCCCCGGTGCTGCTCATACCACCGATTGCGGCACCCGCCCGCTGCTACGACCTCTCGGTCGACCATTCGGTCGTCGCGCATCTGCGCACCCAGGGCCGCGTGCCCTACGTCGTCGATTTCGGCGAGATCGGCTACGCCGATCGAGCGATGGGATTCGCCGACTTCATCACCGACATCATCCCCGAGGCCATCGGGCGAGTGCTCGACGACTTCGGTGCTCGTCAGGTCGACCTCTACGGGTGGAGCCTGGGCGGCACGCTGTCGTTGCTGACCGCGGCCGCGGCGCCCGAGGAGGACCGTCGTGTCCGCAGCATCGTCACCATCGCGACGCCCCTGGACTACAACGCACTGCCCGGCTATCCGCTGGCGCGCGTCCTCAACCGGCCCACCGGAGGTTGGGCGCCGACGGGTGTGCTGCGCCTGCTCGGTGGCATCCCTGCACCCGTGGTCCAGGTCGCCTATCGTGCAACGTCGTGGGACCGCGAGGTACGCAAACCGTGGTTCGTCGCCACGCACCTCGCCGAGTCGGACAAGCTGGCGCGCATGGAAGCGATCGACCGCTTCCAGCGCGAGTTCCCCGGCTATCCGGGCCGGCTCGCCGAACAGATGTGGGAGAGCTTCATCTACCGCGACGAGTTGTCGTCGGGTGTGCTCGACTTCGACGGGCTGACCGTGGATCTGTCGCGGATCGCGGTACCAGTGCAACTCGTCGGCAGCCACCGCGACGCCCTGTGCACGTGGAAGGCCGCGCGGCACGGCATCGAGCTTCTCATCGGCTCACCGCTGGTCGAGTTCACCACCGTCGAATCCAGCCACCTCGGTCTGCTCGCCGGCCCCGACGCCGTTGCACACACCTGGCCGACGATCGACTACTTCCTGCGCGGGGTCAACGCCTTGTCTGACCAGACCGCCGCGCACGTCTGAGCGTGTACCGTACGCTTGTACGATGAGTAACACACCCGAGCGCGGCGACTCGGCTGGGGGTGGAACGTCTCGGATCCGCCGCGGCAGGAAGATGGGCGGCCTGGTGGCGCGCCATGCCGGGCGCGAGGCGATCAACGCCGCCATGTCGCCGTTGCGCAGCCCGGAGAAGGAGGCCGCATCCCGCGAAGCTGCCATCCTGCGGCTCGCCGATGACATCGCGATGACCACCGCCGGGATGCGCGGCGCGGCACAGAAGCTCGGCCAGCTCATCGGCACGTTTGGTGTGGGGATCACCAACCGCGACACGCGCGAGGAGTTCCTCCGCCGACTGGCCCCGCTGTACGACTCGGTGCCCAAGTGGGACGACGCGGCGATGGACGCGACGATGCGTCGTTCGCTCGGTGCGCGCTACGGCGAGATCGACTCGTTGGAGGGGCCGGTCGCGGCTGCGTCGATCGGCCAGGTCTACCGCGGAACACTGCGCGACGGGCGCGCCGTGGCGGTCAAGGTGAAGTACCCCAACGTCGACGTGATGGTGCGAGCGGACCTGAAGAACCTACGGATGCTCGCGAAGATCGCGTCAAAGTACATGGTGGCCGCGAATGCGTCGCTGCTGGTCGAGGAAGTCATCCGCCAACTCACGCGGGAACTCGACTTCGCCGGCGAGTGCGCCAATCAGCGAGAGTTCGCGTTGCGCTATGCCGGTCACCCCGCGTTCGTCGTTCCCGACGTCGTGCCCGAGCTGTGCACCGACGAGGTGTTGGTCTCCGAATGGCTTGACGCAATGAGCTTCGACGATGCCTGCTCGCTTCCGCAGGCCCAGCGCAACCGGATCGGCGAAGCGGTGTACCGCTTCTACTGCGGTGAGATGTATCGGATCGGCCGGTTCGTCGCCGACCCGCACCCGGGCAACGTCCTGGTGCTGCCCGATGGGCGAGTCGGATTCGTCGACTTCGGCTTGTGTATCGCCTTGACTCCGGCGGAGCTGTCGCTGGAGCGCGAGGTCATCACCGCACTGTTGAACGGTGACAGGCAGGCGGCATACGACGCCGCGGTGCGCACGGGTTTCATCGTCGACCAGGATCGGGTGGAGGCCGAAGGCTTCGTCGACTACATCGGCGATGTCGTCGGCTGGCACGTGATTGAAGGCGAGCGGCAGATCACCCAGGGCCTCGCCGCCCGGTCGGCGGCGACGGCACTCACGTTGCAGGGCGGCCATTCTCGGGCCATCTCCGGGCAGGTGCTGGTCGAAGCGCACGCGTTCGGCCGGCGCAATGAACTCGCGACGTGCGCGCTGCTCGGTCGCCTCGGTGCCACCGGCCGGTGGTCGGACATCCTGGCAGAGCTGCTTTCGCTGCGCGGTCCGGCGACGCCACTGGGCGCCGAAATCGCGGAATGGGCGGCGCGGTAACGCTTCCGCCCAGCGAATAGGACGAGGGACCGATTTCCCTCTGGCAATTATAGGACTGGTGTGTCAGTCTTGTTTTGGTCACGTTTGATCAGAAGGGGGAATCGATGGCGAACGCTGCGGCCTCGGCGACACCGGAGCATCTCGTTGTCATCATCGGCGCCGGACCCGGCGGCATCTGCGCGTCGATTCTCCTGCAGGACCAGGGAATCGAGGACTTCGTCATCCTCGACCAGGCCGCCGACTTCGGGGGCAGTTGGCGAGACAACCACTACCCAGGTCTGGCGGTGGACGTCCCGGGATTCACCTACCAGTACACGTTCGCGCCCAACCCGAAGTGGCAGCGGATGTTCCCGATGGGTCGGCAGGTCTGGGAGTACCACCGCACCGTCGCGCGCCAGCACGGGCTCTACGAGCACGCGCGCTGGGACACCCGGGTGGTCAAGGAGGAATGGGATGACGCGGCGGGCTTCTGGCGGTTGCACATCGCCGACGGGTCGCAGATCACTGCGCGGTTCGTGATTTCGGCGATCGGCGCGTACATCACCGCCAAGGACGACCCGGGTATCCCCGGTTACCTCGACTTCACCGGGGAGGTCCTGCGGCCCAATGCGTGGAATCACGAGTACGACCTGCGCGGCAAGCGCGTCGCGGTGATCGGGACCGGCGCGAGCTCGGTCCAGATCTCCCCGTCAATCGCGCCACAGGTCGCCTTGCTAGAGGTCTACCAGCGCACTCCGGTTTGGGCGCTCCCGAAACCCGACGTCGCAATTCCCGGTCCGGTCGCACGCGCCATGGCCGGGCGAATCGTCGGCAAACCGCTCGCCGGAGTGGCGAACCTGTTCATCGAGGGAGCCCTGCGCGTGGCCTACCAGACCCCGCGTCCGCTGTTCCGGTGGGCCGCGCCGCGGTTCGACGGGGGCGCTCGACGTCTCTACCGCGCATACCTGCGCGGCGTCGTGCGCGACGAACGGGTGCGTGCCAAGCTCATGCCCGGATACGGGCCGCTCGGGAAGCGCCCGACCCTGTCGAACTCGTTCCTGCAGACGTTCAATCGGGACAACGTCGAGCTCATCGACGTGCCGATCGAGCGGATCGTTTCCGATGGGATCATCACCGCTGACGGCGTTCACCACCGGCTGGACGCGATCGTCCTTGCCACCGGGTACCACCTCTTCTCCGACCCGGAGAGCTACGTCGCGGGCACCGTCGTCGGGCGCGACGGATTCGACCTCGGCGTGTTCTACAACACGCAGCGACTCCAGGCCTACCAGTCGGTGGCGGTGCCGCGACTGCCGAACCGATGGATGGTGGTGGGCCCGTACTCGTGGATAGGCACCGGGTGGCACCTGCTCGTCGAGATCTCGTCGTCGCACGCGGTGAACGTGATCGCGGCGGCTGTGCGGCGCGATGAACCGATCGTCGAGGTCACCCAGCGCGCTCACGAGGAGTACCGCGCGATGATCCGTCGCAACGACGAGAACATCGACTTCTACTACAACACTCTCAATGCCGGCCTGCGGACCTACTACGTGAACTCTGACGGCGACATGCCTTACATCCGGCCGACCAGTCTCTTCGGTGCTCGACAACAGAGCCGGAACGTGGACCTGGACGCGTACGTGTTCCGGACCGCACCCCTCGACAGCATTGCCGACTGGCCGGTGGGCCGTGCAACGGCGGGAAGGTGAGCGCGAAATGAGATTCACCCCGATTCCCCTCGACGGCGCGGTCGCGCTCGTCACCGGCGGCGCGCGCGGTATCGGCTTTGCGATCGCAGAGCTGCTGGCACAACAGGGCGCCACAGTGGTGGTCGCCGACTTGTACCAGCCCGACGCCATCGAGGCCGCCACCCGGATTGGCCATGGCGCGCTCGGCCTCGGGCTTGACGTGGGCGACGACGATGCCTACGCGGCGGTCGTCGAGGCGGTGGAGCTCGCCGTCGGACCCATCGACATTGTCGTCAACAATGCCGGGATCATGCCGGTCGGCCGGGTCCTGGAGGAGCGGTATGGCGTCGCCCGGGCGACGATGGAGGCCAACTTCTGGTCGCACTACCACTCGTACCGAATCCTGGCGCCACGGATGATTGCACGCGGTCGCGGCCACTTCATCAACGTCACGTCGGCCGGCGGTGCGATCCACTCGCCCGGCCTGGCGACCTACGTGGCCAGTAAGCACGCCGCCACCGGATTCGCCCGTGGCGTCCGTGAAGAGCTGGTGGGCACCGGTGTCACCGTCTCGGTGGTGATGCCCTCGGCCGTACAGACCGAGCTGGTCAGCGGGATCCCGTTCAAGAGGTGGGAACGACGCGGGATCGTGACGCCGGAGTCAGTGGCACAGCGCGCGGTCGGAACCTTGCGCCGACGTCCCGCCGTCGTCGGCGCGCCGCGCGGCACAGTGGCGGCGGTGCGGGCGTACCACATCGTGCCGGAATGGCTATGGCTCCTGGGCCGCCGCGTCGTCGGTGCGGATCGGACAGTGCAGCCCTACGACAAGACCGCGCGGAAGGCCTACGACACGCGGATCGAGGTGCAGGTCCGCGACGACGAGGTACCGGTGCCCGACGAGGCGCTGGAGCACGACTATCAGACACAGGTCAGCGACGAGGGCGAGCGCGTGGCCGATGAAGCCTGAGGTCGACTATCTGGCGGTGATCATCGGGGCTGGAGTAGGTGGCCTCGGAATAGCCATCGCCCTCAAGCGCGCCGGCATCGAGGACCTCGCGTTCGAAACAGCATCCGCCGAGGCGGCGACGGTGCGGTGAAGACAGCCACGGAGCTAACTGCGCCTGGGCGGCTAGGATTCACCACTATGGAGGGTCCGGGGCCGGTCGCGCAAGAGGCCCTCGACCATGCCCACAGCACTCCCGTCGCCCCCCGAAAACGGGGTCGGCCACCGTCGGTCGGACTCGCCGACAAGCGTCGCGAACAGCTCACCCGGGCGGCCTTCGAGGTCTTCGTTGAGTATCCGTACACCGAGGCGCCGGTCAGCGAGATCGCCCGCCGGGCCGGTGTCGGCCAGGGCACGCTGTACCGGTACGTCGAGGGCAAGCGCGAACTGTTCGATCTCGTCGTCGACTGGTGCGTCGAGCAGCTGACCGACGCGGTCGACCTGGACGCGATCCTCGCCGCCGTCGACACGGGTGACGAGGCAGAAGCCGAGCAGGCGATCGAGGACCTCGGCGACCGGCTGTACGGGCTCGTTGATGCGAACCCAGGGATTCTGCGGCTCCTCGGCGTTCAGGCCGGAGTGGTCGACCGAGAGCTGCGCTATCGCCTGCGCGGCATCGCGGCGACCTTCGAGGCGCTGCTGATGCGAATTTTGCGTGAGGCGACCGAGCGTGGCTGGATGGACTTCGATCCCCGCGAGATCGATGTCGTAGCCCACGCCCTGCCCGGCATGGCCGTGCCGGGCATGCTGCTCGTGGGAGACGAACAGCACGACGATCTCGGCAAACGTGCGGACTACCTGGCCTCGGCCTCGAAGATCGGGCGTTCGGGGTTGCTCGCGCGCAAGGGCGCCGCCGCAGCGCAAACGGGTGACACGAGTGGCCATGGGTAAGCAGTCACGCCGTGAGGAACTGCTCGACGCGGCGCTGGCCGAGTGCGTCGAGAACGGCTACGCCGCGACCGGGGTCAAGGAGATCACCGCGCGCGCGGCGGTGAGCCACGGGACCTTCTACAACTACTTCGACAACCGTCGCGAACTGCTCGATGTGCTCGTCACCCGCGAGGTGGAGGGCTATCTGGACGTTCTGCGACGGGCCGCATTCTCACCCCACCCGGTGACCGAGGATGAGCTGCGGACGCAGATGCAGTCGGTGACGGCGGACCTGCTGGGGTTGGCGATGAACAGGATTGACGTGTCGGCGTTCCTGTCGATGAACGTCGCCGGCGTCGACAAGGAGACCCTGCGGAGCCATTTGCGGCACTTCCATGATCTGAGTGGCCTGGCGTCGGAGGTTCTGGCCAACGCGGCAGCGGAGGGCCTGATCGACGAATCGATCAGTCTGGAGTTCGCCGGGCAGGCGTGGATCTCGGCGATCCTCGCGGTCGTCATCCCCGCAGTCGCCGACGACCAGGACGTCGGCGACGTCGACGAGGTGGCACGGATTGTGACGCGCGTGCTGCTCGACGGTGTTCCCGCGCCGACCGCCTAGGATCTTCAGCCATGGCGAAGTCGTCGGTTCCCCGTCGGGTCTGGTCCGCGCGTCGAGGATTGGGCCGCGCGGCGGTAGCGTCGGCGACCTCACGCCTACGGCCGATGGATCCCGCGGGGGCGGTCATCCTGATCACCGGCGGATCGTCGGGGATAGGTGCGGCCACCGCGCGGCGATTCGTCCGCGACGGTGCGACCGTTGTCCTCGTCGCACGTGACGAGCAGCGCCTGACCGAGGCGGGGGAGGCGCTGGTCGCCGAGTTCGACGCGGTCGATCGAGTGGCCTGGTGGGCCGGTGACGTCACCGACGAAGATCGGATACGCGAGATCGTCGCGGCTGCCGCCGAGCGCTACGGGCGCATCGACGTCCTGATCAACAACGCGGGCCGATCGATCCGGCGCGGTGCTACATACGCGGTAGAGCGCACCCACGACTACCGGCGGACCATCGAGGCCAACTACCTCGGCGCGGTGACCTGCACGCTCGCCGTGCTGCCTGGGATGATCGAGCGGCGGCACGGCCGCATCGTGAACGTGTCCAGTATCAGCACCCAGATGTACAGCCCGCGCTACAGCGCGTACGTCGCCAGCAAGGCGGCACTCGACGCCTTCGGCGAGGTCCTGGCCGGGGAGGTGGCGACCAGGGGCATCACGGTCACCTCGGTGAAGGTCCCGCTGACCAAGACGCCGATGATCGAACCGTCGCGCCGGGTACAGCCCGGACCGGCGCTCACCCCGGCGCAGGCCGCCAAGCTGGTGGCCCGTGCGGTCCGCTACGGCCAGCCGACCGTGTCGACACCGGCCGGGCGTGTCGGGCGCTACATGACGGAGACTTTTCCCCGGTGGTCGCGCTTCACCCGCCAGGTCGAGTACCTCGCGTTCCCCGAGTCCGCGGCTGCGGTTCCCCGGACCGACCGCGCCTAGCGCATGTCGAGTACGACCGGCGCGTGGTCGCTGGCGCCTGGCTCCTTGCGGGCTGCCTTGTCGATCGACGCGTCGAACACGCGGTCGTTCAACGCCGGTGAGCACAGCACGAAGTCGATCCGCATGCCCTGGTTGCGGGGGAACCGCAACTGTTGGTAGTCCCAGAACGTGTAGGTCTTCGCGGTATCCAGATAGGGCCGTGCCGCATCGGTGTACCCGGCCTGCGCGAAGGCGTCGAATGCCGCGCGCTCCGCGTCGGTGACGTGGGTCTTGCCCTCGAATTCCGCGGTGTCCCAGACGTCGGCATCGGTCGGTGCGACATTCCAGTCGCCAGCCAGTGCGATTTGCGCGGCTGGGTCGTGGGCCAACCACAGGGCCGCACGGTCGCGCAACGCGGTCAGCCAGTCGAGTTTGTAAACGAAGTGCGGGTCGCCGGGCGCCCGTCCGTTGGGAACGTACAGGCTCCAGACCCGCACTCCGCCGCATACCGCCGATATCGCGCGAGCCTCGACCTCACCGTCGAACGCGGGTTGTCCCTCGAATCCGTACTCCACCTCGTCGAGGCCGATGCGCGAGGCGATGGCGACCCCGTTGTAGCCGCCCGATCCGGTGAACGCGACGTCATACCCGGCGGCGAGGAAGCTCATCACTGGGAAGCCGTCGTCGGTGCACTTGGTCTCCTGCAGCGCCACGACGTCCACGTCGGCGTCGACCGCCCACGCGACGACCGACTCCGACCGCGCACGGATGGAGTTCACGTTCCACGAGGCCAATCGCATCATCGGACCTCCGTGACGCTCGCGCCCGCTGCCCGCCACCGTCGCAGCGCCGCCGGTGCCTGCCGCGCGGTCGCCAGCAACAGCACCCCGAACGCGCGGTCCGGCGCGTATTCATCGGCGTAGAAGGCCAGCGAGTCGATGAACCACGACAGCTCACCGGGGGCGTCGTCGAGCAGCGCGGCGGGGGCGGTGACCTCGGTGAGGTAGCCGCGGCCCGAATCGGGCAGGTCGCCCATGCAGTCGTCGAAGGCGTCCTTGTTCATGCCGAAATGATCGGGGAAATCCCAGGCCGCGGCCATCGCGCGGTAGAGGCCGGGCAGCGTGCGGGCATGTTCACCGTCGATGCGCCGCACCGCAACTCCGGACGGCGTCGGGGCAGGAGTGCCGTCGACGACGCGCAGCGCCACCGTCGGCCCGCCGCTGCGGGTCGCGGCCAGGAAGTCGTCAATTGTCGTGTCGGCGGTGCTCACCGTGAGGGCCCCCGGATCTGGTGGAAGGAGCGGTAGTGGTCCAGTGTGTACCAGGCACTGCCGTCGGCACCGGTGATGATGCGCTCGGCGTCACGGCTGCGGCCCGGCTTCTTGGGGTTGACGTCCCACTCCTGGTAGCGGGCCCGTGCGCCCGTGGAATCCGTGCGCGGCAACTGTCCCTCGTTGTTGCGGAACGTGCGCCCGCCGCTGGTACCCGGGGCATTGGCCGCCTCCGGCCACTCGCCGGCGTCGATGAGGGACAGTGTGCGCACGACCCGGTCCGGTGCACCCTGCACGGCCACTTGGCCACCTTGTCCACCCTGGCCACCCTGACCGACGTGGTCACCGCCTCCGCCGCCCGAGCCCATCCCGCCCATCAACCACACCAGCCCGACGACGAGCACGGTGAGGGCGATGCCGATCGCGATCCGGGTCGCGGTGGCGGGGGTAGACGGGCGCATCGCGTCGAGATTAGCTCTCAGTCGCCCAGGTCGCGATAGGCAACCCGGTGGTGCAGACGGAAACCGTCGGCACGCAACGAGGTCCCTCGTGTCAGGTCATCGGCCGCCACGGTCACAATGTCGGTCTCAGTACCGTCGTCGGCGACCCGCACGAGCCGGTGGAACTCCCCGCCCACCGCGGCGCCCACAGCAGTCCCGCCCGACACCAGGCGCTCGGGGAGCTCGACCACGGCGCGCAGTCCCCGCGAGGCGTACCACTGCTGCAACGCGGCGACCGTCGTCGAGTCCAGGCGCGCGCCCATGATCGCGGGCACCGCGCTATTGCGGGGAACTGCACTGTCGACGAGCGTGGCACCGGCGCGCACGCGCCAACCCAGGACCTCGTCGGACTCGGCAGCGTCGATCGCCCGCAGCGCCACGTCGCGGATCTCGTTGTTCCGCACGGCGCGATAGGGGAGCAGGCGAACCGAGGTGATGAGCTCGACCGGGACGGCCGCCGTGTCCAGGACCAGCGGATCACCGGAATTCACGATGACGCCGGTGACGTCGGACAGGGTCGCCCCGGCCGCATCGCGCCAGTCCGCCGGGGCTCCGGGCGCCAAGCGGTACCGGACCACCACGCGGTCGCCGACGAACACGTCTAGTCGTCGTGCCCGAACGGGTCCTCGACCTCACCGGGCATCCAGGCGAGCCCCGGTTTGCCCCAGCCGTTGCGCTTGACGGCCTTTTTCGCCGCGCGCGCATTGCGTCCGAGCAGGACGTCGACGTAGAGGAATCCGTCGAGGTGGCCGGTCTCGTGCTGCAGCATGCGCGCGAAGAAGCCGTGGCCCTCGATGTCCACCGGGTCGCCGTTGCGATCGACACCGGTGACGCGTGCCCACTCCGCGCGCCCAGTCGGGAACTGTTCACCGGGCACGGAGAGGCAGCCCTCGTCGTTGTCGTCGGGGTCGGGCATCGTCTCGGGGATGGCAGAGGTCTCCAGCACCGGGTTGATGACCTCGCCGCGACGGCGCTTGGCCGCACGGGACTCCCCGTCGGGGCAGTCGTAGACGAACATCCGCTTGCCGACGCCCACCTGGTTGGCCGCCAACCCGACGCCGTTGGCGGCGTCCATTGTTTCGTACATGTCGTCAAGGAGGGCCACGTCAGCGGCACTCGGACGACCGTCGGCGTCGAGCTCGACGGGTGCGGTGGGTTCGTGCAGCACCGGCTCGCCGACGATGCAGATCGGGAGAATCGCCATGGGCAACAGATTACGCAGTCCGATTGGGACGACCGCAATCACGGCGCGTCACGATGTGGCTGCGCCATTGCGGCGTGGTTAGATGACTAGCGAGACGAGCTTGATGTTCGAGGGAGCGTGATGGACGGGGCGACTGCGCGAAGCGAGCAGACCCAGCAGGCGGGGGCAACACCTGATCTCGATCCGAACGAGATCGGCGCTGACGGCCTGTCGCGCCGTGAGCGGGAGATCCTTTCGTTCGAACGGCAGTGGTGGAAGTACGCCGGGGCGAAAGAAGAGGCGATCAAAGAGCTCTTCGGGCTCTCCGCCACGCGCTACTACCAGGTGCTGAACGCGCTCGTCGACCGGCCTGAAGCGCTGGCCGCCGATCCGATGCTCGTCAAGCGGCTGCGCCGACTGCGCGCATCGCGCCAGAAGGCCCGCGCTGCGCGCCGTCTGGGATTCGACCTCTCCTAGTAGCCCGTCGCCCTGCGATAGAGTTGGGCTTGATGACAACCGAACGCGAACCCAACCATCTGCCGTTGCGTGCCGGGGCGATGCTGCTGCTGGCCGTGGCCGTCGTTTTCTTCGGCCTCGGCGCCCACCACTTGGCGACCTCCGGCGACTCCGACGCGCCGGCCCCGACGACCACCGCGTCGCCCACGGTCGCGCAGCGCACGACCTCGGCCCCGACGACCACCGTCGAGGCCTCGTCGACGCGGGTGTGCGTCGTCAACGCGGGCAGCGTCAGCGGCCTGGCCGGCTCGGTCACCCAGGAACTGAAGGCAAAGGGCTACAAGACCGCCGAACCGGCAAACATGTCGTCGAGCTCGTTGAGCGAGAACACCATCTTCTACCGCTCCGGCGACGAGGCGGCTGCCAAGCAGATCGCCACCGACCTCGGCGGCGGGTACAGCGTGGAATCGCGCCCCTCGGGGTCGTCGCTGCCTCAGTGCACCGACGGTGTGCTGGTCATCGCCATCACCGAATGAGAGGATCCACGATGCGTATTCCTGTTGCGATCGCTGCTGCCACTGCCCTCGGCCTCGCCCTGGCGGGCTGTAGTAACTCCGAGGAACCGTCGACGGTGAAGGGCACGAACCCGACCGTCATCACCGGTGACCAGGGTGCGCCGGGTGGCCAGGCGGAAGGACACGGCGACGAGGGCGAGGCGGGTGGCGCCGGTGACGCTACCGCCACCCTGATCGACGTCAATGGACGCAAGATCGGGACCGCTGAGTTCACCAAGGCCGGTAACGGCGTGAAGATCGTCGTCAACGTCGCGCAGGGCTTGACGCAGGGATTCCACGGCATGCACATCCACACCAACGGCGTGTGCGATCCGAAGTCCGCGGAGCCGTTCTCCAGCGCTGGCGGACACCTGCAGGTCGGTGGGCACACCGGACATCCGTCCAGTGGCGACCTGGTGTCGATCTACATCGGCTCGAACGGCGGTGGCACCGCCACGACGACCAGCGAGGCCGTCACGATCAAGCAGATCATCGGGAAGTCGTTGGTGATCCACGCCGGTGCCGACAACTTCGGCAACATCCCCGATCGGTACAGCGCCGACGGCAAGCCCGGTCCCGACGAGAAGACCCTCGCCACAGGCGACGCCGGCGGCCGCGCCGCCTGCGGCGTCATCGACGCCGACTGACGCCGGATGGGGGAACCGGGGGCGTACGACGATCTGACGCCGTACGAGGCGCCGTCCGCGCCGCGCAACGTGCCGCTGGGCTATCCCGGCGTGTGGCCGCCGGACTCGGTGGTGGTCTCCGACAAGCGCATGTGGAAGGTCACCGACCGCGACGGTGCGACGCTCGCGTGGGACGAGACTCCGCCGGTGCGCCTCGGTGCCTGCCGGGTGCGCAACGTGCGGGCCGCCGACCGCCAGGATTCGTCGGCACTGCACCTCAACCGCTTGGCCGAGCAGCAGCATTGCGCATCGATCGACGCTCGCGCGCCGGTGGTGGCGATAGGTTCCAACGCGGCACCGTCGCAGTTGCGGCACAAGTTCCGCGACCGGCCTGAGGCGCTGTTCATCCCGTCCATCCGGGCCCGGGTCGGCGGCGTCGCGGTCGGCTACACCTCTTTCATCTCGCAGTTCGGCTACATCCCGGCAACCGTTTACCCCGACGCCGATGTGGGGAGGCCGTGCTGGCGGTGCAGTTCCTCGACGACCGTCAGATTGCCGAACTCGATGAATCGGAGTCGCCGTATTACCGGCGGGTCTGGCTCGACGCTCGCCAGGGCGTGCGCGTGGTGCTCGAAACCGGTGAGGAATTGCCCGGCGTGTACGCCTACGTCGCCGAGGGGGGACTGCGTACCGATGAGACGGGTATGCCGATCCGCATGCAGATGCCGGGGACGCCGGGCCTGACCCAGGCGCAGGTGCTGGAAGCGCCGACCGGGGATGACCTGCCGGACAACCCGTTCTTCGAGCTGCCCGACGAGATGGGCGCCGCCCCCCGCCGTTACGGGACGTTGCCGCCGGTCGGCGACGTAGAGGAGCCGCGCCGGCGCAATCCCGACGAATTAGCCGACGAAAAGCTGGCGTGGGTCGACTCGAGCCCCGACGGGCTTGAGCGCGGCGGCAAGTCGGTCATCCGGCTGTGCCGGGAGGACCTGGCGCAACTGGGCAACCCGCCGTTGGTGTCGATCCGGTCGGCGCGCCTCGCCGCCCGCTACGGCGCGGCTGCGCCCGCGGCACTGGCCGCGGTGCACCCGTACAGCCCGGAAGATCCGGCCGAGCCACCGGTCGGGCATGTGCAGGTCGACCACGTCCTGCGGATGGGTTGCGGCCTCGAGCGCGGTGACGTCGCAGCGCTGCGGCCCGCCTACGTCGACCGCGTCCGCTGGTTCGACTGGATGCTGGGCAGGCCGACGTACCTGACGATGCGCGTCACGTTGGCAGACCCGGCGTCGGCCGAGCGCGACATCGTCCTCATGCCGCGGCTGGCGATCGACATTCTCGGCGTCGAGAGCGGCGACTACATCGTGATGGAGGGCTCACCCGACGAGGACGGCAGGGTTCCGTCGGTGGTTCTCAAGGTGTTCGAGGTGCCCTCGGATGTGGAGGACAACCGCCGGGCCGTCACCGGCGGATCGTGGGGAGCGCGGTTCCCTGCCGGCGTCGAGACCCTCGGCATCAACCAGGACCTGCCGATGGCCTTCGTCGACGCCGAGCTGCGCGCGCGGCTTGGCGTGAACGGCCAGACGCTCGGGACGGTGCGTGTGCGCCCCGGACGGCTGCACCGGTTCTACGTCGAACTGCGCGAGATCCTCTTGGTGCTAGCGGTGGCGCTGCTCGGCGTCGTCACCGTCGTCAACGAGACCCCGGTGCAGATCGCCCTGATCGTCGCGCTCGTGGTGATGTCGACGATTCTGGTCGTCGGCCGCATGCGGCGTCGGCTCTCACACCGCTCCAAGCGGCGGCGGTAGCCAATCCCTCCGCGCCTACTCCTGGTCGGGAGTGGGGACCTCGGTGGGGGAACGAGTGAGGCCGCTGTCGGCGCGCTGCTCCCGATAGGCCAACTGCCCGATCCGCTGGGCCACGACCGGTGCGGTGATCATGACGAACAGTCCCGCCAGGATCAGCATCCCGATGTCGACGTTGTGCCCGAGCCGCACTCCAGCGCCGGACAGCACCAGCAGCATCCCGAACGTCTGCGGTTTTGTCGCGGCGTGCATGCGTGAGAGGGTGTCGCGGAAGCGGAGCAACCCGATCGATGCGGTGAGGGCGACCAGCGCGCCGGTGAGCACCAGGACGGTGCTGATGATTTCGGCGGCGCTCATCACTGATCATCCCGGACGCGGAAGCGGGCGACGGCGATCGACCCGATGAAGTTGACCAGGGCGATCGCGGCGATCGTCGCCACGACCGACGAGTCGCCGCTCATCCCGGCCCACACGGCCAGACCGGCCATGGTGACCGCGATCGCCATGTCCAGGGAGATCAGCCGGTCCAGCGTGGTCGGCCCGGCGAGCACGCGCACACTCGTGAGGATGGCGGCCGCCAGGAGCATGCCCGCGGCGATCAGCCACAGGATGTCGATGGTGCTCATCGCAGCTCCCTCCCGTCGGCCTCGCGCTGGGCGAGGACGCGGTTGTGATACTCGTCGTCGATCCCGTGGTACGGGCTCGGATGCCATTCGCTGTCGCGCTCGAACGCGTGGATGAAGGCGCGCTCGACAAAGGCGATCTGTCGGTCGAAAGCAGCGACCTTCCGGGGTGTCGACAGGTCGAAAACGTGGATGTAGAGCATGCGCCGACGGTGGTCGATCTCGACGACCAGAGTGCCGGGGACCAGGTTGATGTAGTTGATGGCCAGTGTCAGCACCATGTCGGACTTGATGGCCACTCGCCGTCGGACGACTGCGCCCAGCGGCGGACGGTGCGGGCGGACGGCCGCCCATGCCACCTGCATCGACGAGAGGAAGAAGTCGCGGATCAGCCGCAGGACGAGCAGGGTGATGGACACCGGGTGCAGGCGGCCCTCGACGGGGACCCGCGGCAGCGGCAGCAGTGTGATGATTGCGATCGCCATGACGAACCCGGCGAGGATGTTCGCCCACGAGACGCGTCCCCACAGCAGCACCCAGACGAAGGTCAGCCACGACACTGTCCACAGCCGGACGCCGACCTCGCGCAGGTCGCCCCCCAGCCAGTCCGGGACCTTGACGTGCCCGGCCAGCCACACGAAAGCCTGCCCGCAGGCCCAGAAGATGCTCAGCAACGTGAGCCGCCAGGCGTTGATGAGTGCAGCGCGCATCAGCGGCCCCCGATCCCGGTCACCGCGCGGATGTACACCGTGGGATCGATGACGTCGGCGGCGGCGCGGTCGGCGTAGTTCATGATCGGTCCGGCCCAGATCGTCATGGCCAGGCCGACGAGGACCATGGCCGCGGTCGGGACCACCATTCCCGGCGGCATCGATCCGACGTCGTCGCGGTCGGAGAAGGCGATGTCGGTGCTCTCGTCCATCAACGCCGACGGCCGCTCGTCGGACAGGTCGCCCTCGGGGGCGTCGGCCCGGGCCCGCCAGAACGCCTTCGTCCAGATGCGGGCGACGACGTAGAGCGTCAACAGACTGGTGACCAGACCGCCGACGACCAGCGTCCACGCGAGCACCGATCCGTCCACGGCGCCAGCCTGGAGCAGTCCGACTTTGCCGATGAAACCGGAGAACGGCGGGATGCCGCCGAGGTTGAGGGCCGGCACCAGGTACAGGACGGCCAGGACGGGACTCGCGATCAGCCCGCCGAGTCTTCGCAGCGACGCTGAGCCGGCCTGCCGCTCGATCAGCCCCACGACGAGGAACAGGGTGGTCTGCACGAGGATGTGGTGGGCGACGTAGTAGATCGCCGCGGCCATGCCGATCTTGGATGACAGCGCGATGCCGAACACCATGTAGCCGATGTGGCTGACGAGGGTGAACGAGAGCAGGCGTTTGATGTCGGACTGGGCTATCGCACCGGCGATACCGATGAGCATCGTCAACAGGCCGGCGATCATCAGCACCGAGTCCATCGACCCGCCGGGGAACAGCAGCGTGTGCGCCCGGATGATCGCGTACACGCCGACCTTGGTCAGCAAGCCCGCGAACACGGCGGTGACCGGTGCCGGGGCCGTCGGGTACGAGTCGGGCAGCCACGTGGACAGCGGGAAGACGGCGGCTTTGATGCCGAATGCGACGAGCAGAACGGCGAACAGCGCGTTGCGCGTGCCGTCGGGGACCTCGCCGTTGTTGAGTCGGATCGACATCTCGGCGAGGTTCAGCGTTCCCGTCGTCGCATAGGCGAACGCGATGCCGAGCAAGAAGATCAGCGACGAGACCATCGAGACCATCACGTACATCGCGCCCGCGCGCACCCGGTCGATGCTGGCGCCGACGGTGAGCAGCACGTAACTGGCGGTGAGGAGCACCTCGAACGACACGTACAGGTTGAACAGGTCGCCGGCGAGGAAGGCGTTGGACACGCCGGCGCACAGGATCAGGTAGGTCGGCTGGAAGATCGACACCGGCTGTGCCTCGGTGCCGTCGCGCAGACCCTGGCCGATGGCGTAGAGGATGACCGCGAGCAGCACCGTCGACGAGACGACCAGCATCATGGCCGACAGGTGGTCGACGACCAGGGTGATCCCCAGCGGTCCGAGTCGTTTGCTGCGTTGCCCGCCGACGCCGGCGTCCCAGCCGCCGATGGCGATCGCTTGCGTCCCGTGCTGGCTGACGCCGAACAGCATCAGCAGCGAGGCGCTCAGCGACGTGGTGATCGCCAGGACGGTGACGACGCGCTGCAGGCGTGGGATCCGCCCGGCGACCAGCGTGATCGCCGCGCCGATCAGCGGCACCAGCGTCGGCATGACGATGAGGACCGGGAACCAAGAGACGGGGACTGCGATGCTCATAGCTGCGGCCCCCTTCCATCGCGGTGCTGGAGTTCTCCGAGGCCCTCGTCCTCGTCGGGGCTGGGCACCACGCAATACGTGTCGTCGTCCTCGTCGGGGCTGTGCAGCTCGTCGACGACGTCGTCGGCATCGTTCATGAGGAGGTCGGTCTCAATGATGACGCGGTGCAGCGCCTCGAACTGTTCGCGCGTGAGCGGGTGGCCCTCGTCGTCGAAAAGGTCGCCGGCGGCGGTGTCGGCGAGGGTGAGCGGGTCGTCGCTCCGGTCGCGGTCCCCCGCGGTCTCCAATGAGCCGCCGAGGATCTTCACGTCCTCGGGATCGTCGTCGACGTTGTCGTCGTCCTCGCCCTCGTCACGGTTGAGGACGTAGAGGCGGTAGACGAGCGCGAGCACAAAGGCTGCGACGCCCATCATGATGACAATGGCGGTGAGGATCATCGCCTGAGCGAGCGGATCGGCGTCGGCGGCACGGCCGGCGTCGTGGCCGCGGATCGGCGGATTGCCGCTGTTTCCGGAGACGACGAGGATCAGGATGTTGACCGCGTTGCCCACGAGCATGAGGCCCAGCAGCATCTTGATGAGCGACCGGTCCATCAGCAGGTAGGCGCCGCAGCTCACGATGCCGCCCAGGACGATGATGAGGGGAACGTTGATGCTCATCGGGCGGACGAACAGGTGGTCGCGCAGGGCGCGGACCAATAGGAAGGCGCCGATGCCGCCGACGATGGCGATGGTCGAGAACAGCACCGGCAGTCCGAATCCGTGCCACAGCGCGAGGTGTTCGAGTGGTTCGCCGAAGTCGGGCAGCGTTACCGCGTACGGCTCGAACTCCTTGCCGAGCCGTCCGGCGGCGAATGCGGCGACGATGCCGAGCACGGCCAGGACCGCCGGGGGGACGAGGAACATCGCGTGCGGGTGGTGGGCTCGGGTGACCGCCAGGCTGGGGCCGGGGCGGACCTTGCGGCCGAAGGCGCCCCACAGGAAGCGCGTGGAGTAGGCCATCGTGATGGCGGCTCCCGCCAGCAGTACGAGGTCGAGGCCGTGGGAGCGCCACCCGGGCAGCGCCCCCGATGTCCAGACCGTGCCGAAGGCGGCCTCCTTGGCGACGAAACCGAAGGTGAACGGCAGGCCCGCCATGCTGGCCGCCGCCACGGCGGCGATCACCGCGAGCACGGGCATCTTCTGTCCGAGTCGCGCGAGCTTGCGCAGGTCGCGGGTACCGGTGGAGTGGTCGATGATCCCGACGACCATGAACAGTGCCGCCTTGAACATGGCGTGGGCGACGAGCATGGTGACGCCGGCGAGGGCGACGTTGGCGTCGCCGAATCCGAGGAGCACCATCAGGAAGCCGAGCTGCGAGACAGTGCCGAACGCGAGGATCAGTTTCAGGTCGAGCTCGCGCAACGACCGCCACCCACCGACGAGCATGGTCAGCGAACCCAGACCCAAGACCATCACCTGCCACACCGGCAGCGACGCGAAGCCCGGTGCCAGGCGCGCGACGAGATACACGCCGGCCTTCACCATCGCCGCGGCGTGCAGGTAGGCGCTGACCGGGGTCGGCGCGGCCATGGCTCCTGGCAGCCAGAAGTGGAACGGGATGATGGCCGACTTCGACAGCGCGCCGACGAGGATCGCGGCGATGGCGATGTCGACGTAGACGGAAGAGGCCGGTGGATGGGCGATGAGGTCCGAGAGCAGGTAGCTGCCGGTGCGGGTGCCCAGGGCAATGATGCCGCCGAGCATGGCCAGTCCGCCCAGCGTGGTGACCAACAGGGCCTGCGTCGCGGCGCGTCGCGAGGAGGCGCGAATCCCGTAGAAGCCGACCAGCAGGAACGACAACACCGTCGTGATCTCCCAGAACACGTACAGAATCAGGGTGTTGTCGGAGACGACCAAGCCGAACATGGCGGTCGCGAAGGCGAGCATCTCACCGCCGAACATCGCGACGCGCGGGCGCATCGCGTCGAAGTAGTTCGCGCAGTAGCAGAGGACGAGGGCGCCGATCCCGAGGATGAGGACCGCCATGACGGCCGACAGCGTGTCCATCCGCATGTCGAACGTCATCTGTAGCCGAGGGATCCACTGGACCGATTCGACGCGGGGACCGTTGGTGGGCCAGTGCGTGAGGACCCATACCAGGGCGGCGACGGGCGCTAGGGCGATGACGTAGAAGCCGCGTGGACCCAGCCACCACATCACGGCCGGCGCGACCAGCGCGGCGACCGAAAGTGCGATGAGGGTGCTTAGCAACGGGCGCTCCGGCGAGATCGGTCTACTTCGGTCATCGGCGGGGTGTCATTTGCGAGTCACCCGCGGTTCTTACCCTACCGTTGCAGGTATGGCCCGTTTTCCTTTAGGTCTTCTGCTCGCCCTGGTCGTCGTGCTGGGCGGGCTCGTGGTGTCTTGTGACTCGTCGGATCCGTCGGGGCCGGTCGGCGATGTGTCGCTGCCCGCGGACTTCCCACGCGATCAGGTTCCGTTGCTCGACGGTCGGCTGACTCAGGCGACGGGTACGCGCGCCGAGGGGTGGTCGCTGACGGTGCAGGGCGAGTACGGCGGCCCCAACGTGTTCGACGCGGCTGTGTCAAAGCTGGTGAAGGACGGGTACACCGAGTCCAGCCGGACCGGGGACGGCGGCACGCGCACGGTGATCCTGTCGAAAAAGCACGATCGCGAGACCTACTGGGTCACCGTCGCCAGCTCGCCGCGCGCCGCGGGTGGTCCGAACTCGGTGTTCTACCAGGTCAGCGTCACCTGACCTGACCGGACTCAGGCCAGCGAGAGGAAGAGGCGCTCAAGCTTGGCCTGGTCGACGTTGTCGGGCCCCTCGGTGCGCATGCAGTGCTGCAAACCGGTGGCCACCAGCGAGTAACCGCTGCGGGCGATCGCCTTGTCGACGGCGGCGAGCTGCGTCAGCGCGTCCTCGCATTCGGCGCCCTCTTCCAGCATGCGGATGACCGAGGCGAGGTGTCCGTGTGCACGGCGCAGACGGGTGAGGACCGGCTTGAGCTCGTCGGCGGGGAGCTGCATCACGCCACCAGCTTCTCGAGCATCTCGGTGAGGCGCTGTCGTGCCGTCGCGGCGATGGGGCCCAGCTCGGCGGTACCGGTGAACTCCTCCATCGTCGCGGGGTCGAGGATCTCGATGTGGCTGCGCGCCTCGCCGTCAGCGGAGACCACGACGTTGCACGGCATGATCGCGGCGACGCGCGGGTCGGCCTGCAGGGCGGCGTGGGCGAAAGCGGGCTGGCAGGCGCCGAGGATGATCTTGGGCTCGACGTCGACGTCGAGCTTCTTCTTCAGGGTTGCCTTGATGTCGATCTCGGTGAGCACGCCGAAACCGGCGTCGGCGAGGCCGGCGCGCACGGCGGTGACCGCTTCGTCGTAGGGGAGGGGCAGGTCGGCGGCGATGGTGAACTCCATACCGCAATCATAACCCCCCGGGGGGTTATTTCCCAGTGGGTGGGCGGCGCAGTCCCAGGCGCGCTTGAGACTTGCGCAGGCTCGGCCGGCGCTTGCTCGTCATGCGCCGGTAGGACCGCCGCTCCGACGGCAGTGAGTCCCAGTGCTCCGGACGTGCCTCGACCCATCGGTTCGCCCACCAGGCGAACGGGATGTGGGCGAGGTAGGCGGCAATGAGCAGCGTCATCAGCGTGTACGGATAGGTGACCAGCAGCGCGGCGGCCCCCGCCACCAAGATCAGGGCCGGGGCCAGTGCAGAGCGCGAGAGCTTTGTCGTGGCCTTGAGTGACGACGTCGGAATGCGGCTGATCGCAAGGAACGCCGCCAGCAGCGTCCAGCCGCCGACCACCGGGAGTGAGCTCCACCAACCGTCGCCCAGACCCTCGTGCAAACCGACGGGGCCCAGTGCGATCAGCGCGGCCGCCGGCGCGGGCACGCCGACGAAGAAGTCGCGGTAGTAGCCGGGGGCGTTCTCGTCGTCGTTGAGGGTGTTGAACCGCGCCAGCCGCAGGATGATCGCGCAGCAGTAGACCAGGACGATGGCCCACCCCAGGTCATGGCCCTTCAGGAGGACGCTTGCCAGGATCAGCGCGGGTACGACGCCAAAGTTGATCGCGTCGGCCAGCGAGTCGAGTTCGGCGCCGATCTTCGAGGTGGCGTGGATCATCCGCGCGATGCGGCCGTCGACGCCGTCGAGTGCGGCAGCGCTCACCACCAGGACAAGTGCGAGATCCACGCGGCCCTCGGCTGCCAGTTTCACCGCGGTGAGCCCAGCGCAAACGGCGAAGATGGTCAGTGCCGAGGGGATGACCAGTTTCGCCGAGCGTGCCGCATCCGCCGATGCCGGGCCCGACCGTCGACGCGATCCTCCGCGGGACCGTCGGATTCCCGCGACGTGGCTCATGACAGCTCCGCGATCACGGTCTCGGCGCCGACGGTGCGCTGGCCGACCAGCACCGGCGTGGGCGTCCCAGCGGGGAGGTAGACGTCCACGCGCGACCCGAATCGGATCAGGCCGTACGTGTCGCCGATGTGTAGCTGCTGCCCGACGGCGGCGTTGTTGACGATGCGCCGGGCGATGAGGCCCGCAATCTGAACGACGCCCACTTGCGCGCCCGACTCGGTTCGAATGGTCATGGCGGTCCGTTCGTTGTCGCTGCTGGCCTCGGGGAGATCGGCGGAGAGGAACGCGCCGGGGGTGTGCTGTAGCGCCGTCACGGTGCCCGAAACGGGGACGCGCTGGACGTGGACGTCGAAGACGGACAGGAACGTCGAGACACGCGGTAGGGGATCGCTGCCCAGTCCCAGCTCGGGCGGGGGGACGGCAGTGTCGACGAGGGCGACCTCACCGTCGGCGGCAGCGACCACCACACCGGGGCGCGTCGGCGGGACGCGGCCGGGGTGGCGGAAGAAGGCGGCGCACGCCGCGGTGAGAGCCCACGCGGGCCGTGCGACCCACGGGCGCCGACGGGCCACGAGGGCCACGGCGGCGCCACCGGCCACAAAGGGCAGACCCGCCGGATGCAAGGGCGGAATGGTCTGTTGGGCGAGGTCGCGCAGGTGGCGCAAACCCGTCGGCTGCGGATGGTCGGGGGAACTCGGGCGTCTGGCCACGATCCGTCAGCCTATGACACGGGCTAGAGGGTCGCGCCGACGGAGACGCCGAGGGTAACGAAGACCACTACGTTGACCCACACGACGGCACTGTTGCCGCTCAGCAGCAACTCGCCCAGGCGTCCCGGCGTCAACCAGTCGATCAGCACGTACGAGAAGCACATGAGGGCGATGGCCACGATCGAGTACAACAGGGCGAACAACAATCCTTGCCACAGGTACTCGGTCATGAGGCCGGCGCGGGCGCTCGCGGCATAGACGACGCCGACCGAGACCAGGAACCCCGTCGTCAGGATCACCGCGTTCTGATTGCCATCGCGCCAGAGCAGGTCCCGCAGGCGGCCCGGTGTGACCACGTCGACGGCGAGATAGGCGAGGATCAATACCCCGATCCCGACAAGGCCGTAGGCCGCGATATCGGCGAGGTTGTTCAGCAGCAGGCTCTTCATGCGCTCAGCCTATCGACACCATGTCCCAATCGGTGACCGACTTGGCCAGCCGGGTCAGGTGTGCCTCCGCGTCCCCGAGGGTGTGCGAGATCGCGGTGAGCCGGCTGACGTAGTGGCCGACGGGATATTCGACGGTCATCCCGATGCCGCCGTGCATCTGGATCGACTCTTGGCCGATCTCGCGGGCCGACCGGCAGATCTGCAGTTTCGCGCGGGACGCGACGATCTCGTCGGCAATACCGTCGGCCAGCGTCGCCGTCGCGTACACGCTGAGGCTGCTCGCCAGTTCCAGCAGTACGTACATGTCGGCCGCGCGGTGGGTGAGCGCCTCAAAAGTCGACAGCGTCACACCGAACTGCTGGCGCGTCTTCAAGTACCCGACGGTCAGCTCCAGTGCTCGCCCCATCGCGCCGACGGCCTCGGCGCACAGTGCGGTTTGCGTGAGCACCTCGGTCCGTGCGATCGCCGCCTCCGCGTCGGCGGTCAGCCGCAGGGCCGGGGCACCGTCGAAGGTGATTTGCGCGCCGCGCCGGCGGTCGTGGGTCCGGAACGGGGTGCGCGACACGCCCTGCGCGTCGGCGTCGACGACGTAGAGCCCGGCGTTGCCGGCCCCGTTGCGCGCGGAGACGACGAGTTTGTCGGCGCTGTCACCGGCGAGAACCTCGGTCTTGGTGCCGGTGAGCGTGACTTCCTCACCGTCGCCCGATGCCGTCGTGGCGACGGCGGCATACGGCCAGCGGTCGCCGGCCTCGGTGTGGGCGAAGGCAGCCAGGAGTTCACCCGAGGCCAGTCCGCCGAGGAGTTCTGCGCGAACCGGCCCATCGGCGGTGTCGGAGATGAGCGCAGCGGGGACGACGACCCCGTTCAAGTAGGGCTCGGGCGCGAGGGTGCGGCCGATCTCGCCGAGCACTGCGCTCAGCTCGACCGGGCCGGCGCCCATGCCGCCGTCTTCCTCGTCGATGGTGAGGCCGAGGATGCCGATCTCGGCGAGCGCCTGCCACACCTTGGGGTCCCAGCCCCGTTCGGTGTCGGTGACCGCGCGCAGCGTCTCGATGTCGTAGGTCTTGGTCAGCAGGTCGCGCACGGTGTCGCGCAGCATGACCTGTTCGTCGTTGAGTTCGAAGTCCATGGTGTGTGAGTGCTCCCTCAGAGGCCGAGGACGGCTTTGTCGATGATTTGGCGCTGGACCTCGGAGCTACCGCTGTAGATCGAGACCTTGCGGTAGTTGAGGTAGTGCGGGACCGACCGCTGTGCCCACGCCGGGGCGGTGATGTCGGCGGTGCCATTGGCTGCCGCTGGGTCGGGCGGCGCAACAGCCAGCGAATTGGGGCCGGCGATGTCGGTGAGGATCTCGGTGGCGGCCTGCTGGAGTTCGCTGCCGCGCAGCTTCAGCAGACTCGACGCCGGGTTCGGCTTGCCGTCGGCCGAGGAGGCGACGACGCGCAGCTGGGTCAGTTCCAGCGCGAGGAGCTCGTTCTCCAGCTCAGCGATCCGGGCCGCGAAGAGCGGGTCGTCGAGCAGCGTCCCGTCGACCGTCTTCGTCTCGGCGGCGAGCTTCTTCGCCGTGGAGAGGGCCAGCTTGGTGTTGCCGACACGGGCGACCCCGGTGCGCTCGTTGCCCAGGAGGAACTTCCCGTACGACCAGCCGGCGTTCTCCTCGCCGATGAGTTGATCGGCCGGGACGCGCACGTCGTTGAAGAAGACCTCGTTGACCTCGTAGCCACCGTCGATGAGCTGGATCGGGCGGACCTCGATGCCGGGTGAGTTCATCTCGATGACCAGGAAGCTGATGCCGGCTTGACGCTTGGGGGCGTCGGGGTTGGTGCGGACGAGGGCGAAGATCCAATCCGCGTACTGGCCCAGCGTCGTCCACGTCTTCTGGCCGTTGACGACCCACTCATCGCCGTCGCGGACGGCTTTGGTCTTCAGCGAGGCGAGGTCGGAGCCGGCCTCCGGCTCGGAGAATCCCTGGCACCACCAGATGTCGCAGTTGGCGGTCGGCGGCAGGAACCGCTCCTTCTGCTCCTGGGTGCCGAACTCGGCGATGACCGGGCCGACCATGGCGGCGTTGAAGGCCAGCGGCTCGGGGACCGAGGCCAGCGCCATCTCCTCGCGCCAGATGTGGTGCTGGATGGGGGTCCAGTCACGTCCGCCCCACTCGACCGGCCAGTTCGGGACGCACAGACCCGCCTCGTTGAGGATCCGCATGGTGGTCACCATGTCGGACGGGAAGTCGCCGTGCCCGTCGGCGGCGCGCTCACGGATGTCGGCGGGAATCTGCGTGGTGAAAAAGGTGCGCATCTCTTCGCGGAACGCGACCTCTTCGGCGGATGGTTTCAGGTGCATGGTTCTTTGATACTCCGGTTGTGTTCGTCGTTGGTCGGAACCGCACCGATCGCTCCAGGCCGTCCGTGTAGCGTCGGCTGCCATGAGCAAAGTCAGTGCGTTCGACGACGATTGCCTGGGCGATTTGGACGCAGTGGGCGTCGCCGAGGCGATTAAAGCAGGGCAGTTCTCGGCGGAAGAAGCCGCCCGTGCCGCGCTGGCGCGGATCGACGCAGTCGAGCCGCAGTTGTCCGCGGTGGCGCAGGACGACCGGGAGCGCGGGCTCGCCCGAGCCGCGAACGGTGACCTGCCCGACGGGCTGCTGCGCGGCGTGCCGTCCATGATCAAGAACAACACGCACTTCGCGGGGATCCCCACGCAACACGGATCGGCGGCGGTGCCGCCGATTCCCGCCGGGCACAACGAGCCGTTCACCGACCAGTTGCTCGCGACCGGCGTCAACATCCTCGGTGCGACGACCCTGCCGGCCTTCGGTCTGACCGCGTCCACCGAATATGTGGACCGTCCCCCGACGCGCAATCCGTGGAACACCGACTACTCCGCGGGCGCGTCGTCGGGCGGATCCGCGGCGCTGGTCGCCGCGGGCGCCCTGCCGATCGCGCACGCCAACGACGGTGGCGGCTCGATCCGGATTCCGGCCGCTTGTTGCGGCCTCGTGGGGCTCAAGCCGACCCGTGACCGGGTGGCCAAGTCGGCCGAGGCGGCGGGCATGCCCATCGACCTGATCTCCAACGGGGTGGTCACCCGGACCGTCCGCGACACGGCGTACTTCCTCGCCGACTCCCAGCGTCACGCCCCCGCCAACGGCATGCCGGCCCTGGGCCTGGTGGAGGGACCGAGTCGGCGTCGACTGCGGATCGCGCTGATCAGCGAGCCGATCACCGGACAGCTGCTGGACCCGGACACGTCGCTCGTGATGGAGGACGTCGCCGAGCTGCTGGCCGCCCAGGGCCACCACATCGACCGGGTGCCGCTGCCGATCGACCGCCGCTACGTCGACGACTTCCTCGGGTACTGGGCGCTGCTCGCGTTCTCCATCGACCACTTCGGCAAGCGCGTCATCAGCAGCGGCTTCGACCGGTCACAACTCGACCCGTTCACCCGCGCCCTCTCGCGCAAGTTCGCGCGGCGGGTGTGGGGGGCGCCCGGTGCCCTGCGCGGCCTGCGCAAGGCGACCGGCCAGTTGGGGAGCCTCTTCGACCGCTTCGACGTCGTCTTCACCCCGACGCTGGCCCACGCGACACCGGAGATCGGGTACTTGGACCCCGCCGCCGACTTCGACGAGCTCCTCGACCGCCTCATCCGTTACGTCGCCTTCACCCCGGCGAACAACACCTCCGGCACCCCCGCGATCAGCCTGCCGCTCGGACAGACCCGGGACGGCCTGCCGATCGGCATGCAGTTCGCGGCCTACCTGGGCCAGGAACAGACGCTGCTCGAACTCGCCTACGAGCTCGAGGCGCTGCGCCCCTTCGCCCGCATCCAGGACTGATCCACAGGATCGCGGCGAACAGACCGCCGGTGAGTTTCACGTTCTTTTACGTGGCAGCAACACGGCCCCGCTAGTTTGTCCACAGACGAACGCGGTTCATTGCGTGGTGAAACGCGCGCCGCGGTCTGTCATGACACAAGGAGAGAGTTGATGTCCTTTCGTTTGGCACGAAACGGCGCGGTAGCCGTTGCCGCGGCCGCAGCGATGGCACTCGCCGGCTGCAGTTCGGGTTCGGACTCCGACAAGGCTGCCGAGTCCTGCGATCCGACGCAGGCCGTCGTGGCCGCCCCCGGTCCGGTCAGCACGGACCCCCTCAACATCGGGACACTGCTCCCCGAGACCGGCAGCCTCGCCTTCCTCGGCCCGCCGATGGCGGCCGGTGTGAAGCTCGCGGTCAATGAGATCAACGCCAACGGCGGTGTGTTGGGCAAGCCGGTGAAGCTGACGACCGGTGACTCCGGCGACACCACCACCGACACCGCCAGCGCGACTGTCGACCGCGAACTCGCCGCCGGCACCCAGGTCATCGTCGGCGCGGCCTCCTCGGCTGTGTCGTTGAAGGTGCTCGACAAGATCGCCTCGGCCGGTGCGGTGATGTTCTCGCCGGCCAACACCTCCGACCAGTTCACCTGCTACAAGGACCAGGGGATGTACTTCCGCACGGCGCCGCCGGACACGCTGCAGAGCCAGGCGCTCGCGCAGACGATGGCCGCCGACGGTGTGCAGCGCGTTTCCATCCTCGCGCTCAACGACCCGTACGGCACGGGCCTGGCCGCGAACACCAAGAAGAACCTTGAGGCCGGTGGCATTCCCGCCGACCAGATCCAGACGATCATCTACGACCCGAACGCCCAGTCGTTCAACGCCGAGATCGACCAGATCAAGGACTTCAAGCCGGACGGGGTCGCGGTCATCGGCTTCGAGGAGACCTCGAAGATCATCACTCGCATGCACGAGGTCGGCATCGGTCCCAGTGACGGCGTCATGGTGTACGGCACGGACGGCAATATGGGCAACGCGCTCGGCGAGGCCACCGGGCCCGGTCTGCTCAAGGGAATGAAGGGCACGACGCCCGAGACCGACGTCGGCGACAAGTTCCGCGCCCGTCTGAAGAAGGTCGACCCCAAGTTGATCGACTTCAACTACGCCGGTGAGAGCTACGACGCCGTCGTGATCTCCGCGCTCGCCGCGTCGAAGGCCAAGTCGACCAACGGCAAGGGTATTGCGGCGAACATCGTCGCGGTCACCACCGGTGGCACCGAGTGCACGACGTTCAAGGCGTGCCTCGCACTGCTCGACGAGGGCAAGGCGGTCGCCTACAAGGGTCCGACGGGCAACCTTGCGCTCAACGCCGCTGGCGACCCGACCAAGGGGTCCTACAGCGTCCGCGAGTTCGGCAAGGACAACAAGCTCGGCGACCCGAAGTTCGTCGTCGTGCAAGCCCAGTGACGACGCGCTGAGCAACTAAACCCAGTCGGGGCCGCAGGGAGGAATCCCTGCGGCCCGACTGTTGGTGTGCCTGTGAGTATTTCGCGGTGGCTATTTCTCCGAGCTGCCCGCCAGCGTGCCGAGGTAGAGCTCGACGACCATCGGGTCGACGGCGAGATTGGCCCCGGTGTCGGTGTAGGCGTTGCGGCCCTGGTCCAAAACGTAGCCGCGGTCGCAGATCTGCAGGCAGCGCCGGGCGTTCTGCTCGACCATGATGATCGAGACGCCGGTGCCGTTGATCTCCTTGCAGCGGATGAACACCTCGTCCTGGAACATCGGTGACAGCCCGGCCGACGGCTCGTCGAGCAACAGCACCGACGGGTCCATCATCAGGGCGCGGCCCATGGCCACCATCTGGCGCTCGCCGCCTGAGAGTGCGCCGGCTTTCACCTTCCGGCGTTCACTCAACAGCGGGAACAGCTCGGAGACGAAGTCGAACCGGGTGCGGAACTCCTTGGGGCGCAGGTAGGCGCCCATCTCGAGGTTCTCCTCGATGGTGAGCGCGGCGAAGACGTTCTGCGTCTGCGGCACGTAGCCGACACCCTTGTTGACCAGGACGTGCGCCTTGGCCGACGTGATGTCCTCGCCGCGCAGCGTGACCGATCCCTTGCGCACCGGGATGAGCCCGAACAGGGTTTTCAGCAGGGTCGACTTGCCGGCCCCGTTGGGCCCGATGATGCCGACGATCTCACCCTCGTTGAGGAAGAAGTTGCAGTCCTCGAGGATGTTGATGCCGGGCAGGTATCCGGCGGTGATGTCGTCGGCGCGCATCAGGGCGCCCTCGGCGAGGCGGCGGTGCTCCTCCGGGGTGGCCGCGCGCTGTGCCGGGGTGAGGGATCGCGTGATGTTCGGTGAGTTCACTGGTGGCCCTTCGGGTTCGGTGCCGGCAGGTCTGGCGCCTCGCTGAGGTCCCCGCCGGCGGCCAGGTCGGCCTCGATGGCGCTCTCGACCTCCTGGGCGAGGGCGGCCGTCGCCCCGACCGGCCGCCCGTGCTCGTCGAATTCGAGGCGCTGGTCGTGATGCGATCCGAGGTAGGCGTCGATGACCGCGTCGTTCTCGGAGAGCCGCCCGGGCAGGGTCTCGGCGATGACCTGGCCCTGGGCCATGACGACGACCCAGTCGCTGATGTCGCGGATGACGTCCATGTCGTGCTCGACGAAGACCACCGACACCCCGTCGTCGCGGATGCCCTTGATGTGTTCGAGCAGGCTTTGCGTCAGCGCGGGGTTCACGCCGGCCATCGGCTCGTCGAGCATCACGATCTTGGGGTCGGTCATCAGTGCGCGTGCCATCTCGAGGAGCTTGCGCTGCCCGCCCGAGAGCGACCCGGCGAGATCGTCGGCCTTGGCGTCGAGCTTGAACCGGACGAGCATCTCGTTGGCCCGCTCGGTGATCGCCGCCTCCTGCTTGCGCCACGTCCAGGGTGCGAGTGCGGCCAGGAAGTGCTCGCCGAGTTGGTGGCGGGCGCCCAGACGCACGTTGTCCAGGACGGTCAGCTTGGACAGTGCCTTGGTCAGCTGGAAGGTGCGGACCATGCCGTGGCGCGCGACCTGGTGGGGGACCATGCGGCCCAGCGGCTTGCCGTCGAGTCGGCAGGTGCCTGAATCAGGGCGGTCGAATCCGGTGATGAGGTTGAAGAACGTCGTCTTGCCCGCGCCATTGGGCCCGATGAGGCCGGTGATGGCGCCGCGCTGGATCTCCAGGTGGTCGACGGCGACGGCGGTGAGGCCGCCGAAGGTGCGGGTGATGTCGTCGACGACGATGATCGGGTCGGGCTTGGCGACGCCCGGGACGGGTTGGATCGACGAGAAGATGTGCGCGCGCTGCGCCGCGGACAGCGCGGCGGCCGCATCGGTCCGCGCCGGGGCCGCGTCGGGCAACGTGGGATTGGGCGGGGTTGGATCAGACACTGAGTTGCACCTCTCGCTTGTTGCCGATCAATCCCTGCGGCCGGAACACCATCATCAGGATGATCGCGAGCCCGAGGATGACGTAGCGGATGGCACCGACCTGTTGGCTGGACAGGTCCAGCAGGGGGTCGGCGCCCGACGTGGCCTGGCGCAGCAGCGCGTCGGGGATGGCCAGGAGGAACCAGAACAGCATGGCGCCCAACACCGGCCCGAACACGGTCGCCGCACCGCCGAGGATCAGTGCGCCGTAGGCGAAGAACGTCTGGGCGGTGGAGTAGAAGTCGGGGTTGACCGACTGGGTGGCCAGCGCGTTGAACACGCCACCGAGGGCGCCGATGCACCCGCCCAGGATCAGGGCCTGCATCTTGAAGGAGTAGGCGTTCTTGCCCAGGGCTCGGGCAGCGTCCTCGTCCTCGCGGACAGCCCGCAGGACGCGGCCCCAGGGGCTGCGGGCCAGGAGGTAGACCAGCAGGCACAGCACGGCGACGATGGACCAGCCGATGAGCATCGACCACAGGTCGGTGCCCTGGAACTTCACTCCGAGGAACGAATACTGCTTGCCGTTGTCGAAGGGGCTGGCGGCGTAGAACCCCGACGCGTAGTCGAAGATGCCGTTGGTCGAGTGGGTGATCTTGTCCGACGACGTCGAGCGGAACACCAGTCGCAGGATCTCCGACGTCGCGATGGTGACGATCGCGAGATAGTCGGCCCGCAGCCGCAGTGTCGGCAGGCCCAGCACCGTCGCTAGGACTGCTGCGGCGGCGATACCGACGATGGCGCCAAGCCACAGCGGCTGGTCGTAGTTGACGGCCATGATGCCGACGCCGTAGCCGCCGAGCAGCGCGAAGCCGATCTGGCCGAAGTTGAGCAGGCCGGCGTAGCCGAAGTGCAGGTTCAGGCCGATGGCCAACAGCGCGTAGAAGATCGCCGACGGGCCGACGAGCTGCGCGAGCGCGATTTGAAGGGCAGCGATGAGGTCCATGTCAGCCGATCCTTGCTCGTGAGCCGAGAATGCCCTGCGGGCGGATGGTCAGTACGACGATCAGGATCAGCAGTCCGCCGACGTACTTGAGGTCGGGGCTGATCCAGAAGGTGGAGATCTGGACGACGAGGCCGACGATGACGCAGCCCAGCAGGGCGCCGTACGCATTGCCAAGCCCGCCCAGGGTGATGCCGGCGAACATGAGGAGCAGGAGCTTGAAGCCCATCTCCCACTGGACGCGGCCGCCCAGCTCGGACACGGCGAAGAGCACGCCGCCCAGGGCGGCCAGGCCGCCGGCCAGTGCCCACACCAACAGGATCACGCGGTCGACGTTGATCCCCGACGACGCGGCGAGGTCGCGGTTGTCGGCGACCGCGCGCATCGCCTTGCCGATGCGTGTCTTCTGCAACATGACCGCGACGGCCAGGATCGTCACCAGGCTGATGATGATGCACCACAGGTTCACCGGCGTGATGGCGAAGGCGCCGGAGCCGATCTGCTTGCGGATCTGATAGTCGTCGAACGGCTTGGAGCGGTCGGAGAAGAAGATGAGGATCAGATAGCGCAGGATCAGCCCCAACCCGATCGACACGACGAGCATCGCCACGAGGCCGACTCCCCGTCGTCGAAGGGGCCGCCAGATGCCGAGTTCGTTGAGGATGCCGATACCGACGCCGGCGACGATGGCGAGCACCGTCGCGGGGATCAGCTGCAGGCCGAGTTTGACGTTGATCGCCCAGGCGATCACGGCGCCGAGGGTGACCAGCTCGCCGTGGGCGAAGTTGGTGAGGCCGGTGGTGCCGAAGATCAGGCTCAGCCCGACGCCGGTGATGGCGATGATGAGGCCGAACCGGATGCCGTCGATGGCCAGGCGGGTCAGTTTCGCCGCCGATGAGATGTCGGCACTGGCGCGTTTGGCGCCGAAGGAGAAGAGGACCGGCCGGTCGCTGCCCTCGGTGAGGGTCACCTTGATCTCGGACTCCTGGACTTCGACGCCGCTTGGGAGCGTGCCTTTGTCCAGGACAACGGTGTAGTTGCCGGGCACGAGGTTGATCTCCCAGGCCCCGGTGTCCGACGACTTGGCCTTGCCGACGGTTTTCCCGGCGTCGTTGCGGGCCTCGACCTTGACGTCGGACAGGCGCTTGGTCCCGTCGCGCAGGACGCCGAAGGCGCGGACGGTGTCCTCTTGCGGCGCCGGTTTCGGCGCGGTCTTCGATGTGGGGGTCTTTGGCGCCGCGGTGGCGACGGTGCCGGCCAACCCGGCCAACACCCCCGCGACCATGGTGAACAAGAGCGTGAGGGCGACACGTGCGAACCATGGGCGACGCGTGGCGCCGGGGCTTCGCCTCCCCGCGGCGGTCAGCCGGTCGGGCACTGTCATCGAGTGGTTCCTCCGTCTATCGGTGGTCCGTTCGGCGGTCGTGGCACATGGCGTCACCGGGCCGAAACGCCCTTTACTGCGGGCAGGCTAGTCGCCGCGGTCGCGCGGCGCGACTACATCAGTGTTTCGCACGGGTAAGAAGCTGGGGCCAGCCGGTGCCGTTTGTGGTGGTTTCCGAGCCAGAGGGCGGCCTTGCACTCTCAAGGGGAGAGTGCTAAAACGGTGTTGGCACTCTAAGACCTTGAGTGCTAGGTCGGAGCGGTGAGACCGGTCGTTGACACGCCGGTCGTCCGTCGCGGGCACCGGGTCCGACCCTTGAATCCTAGTGTCACCCCCAATCGGAGGATCACTTACCCATGGCCAAGCAAATCGCGTTCGACGAGGAGGCCCGTCGCGGCCTCGAGCGGGGTCTCAACAGCCTCGCCGACGCAGTCAAGGTGACGTTGGGCCCCAAGGGCCGCAACGTCGTCCTGGAGAAGAAGTGGGGCGCCCCCACGATCACCAACGATGGTGTTTCCATCGCCAAGGAGATCGAGCTGGAGGACCCCTACGAGAAGATCGGTGCCGAGCTCGTCAAGGAAGTCGCCAAGAAGACTGACGACGTCGCCGGCGACGGCACCACCACCGCCACCGTGCTGGCCCAGGCGCTCGTGCGCGAGGGTCTGCGCAACGTTGCGGCCGGCGCCAACCCGCTGGGTCTGAAGCGCGGCATCGAGCAGGCCGTCGAGGCGGTCACCGAGTCGCTGCTGAAGAGCGCCAAGGAGGTCGAGACCAAGGAGCAGATCGCTGCCACCGCGGGCATCTCGGCCGGCGACCCGTCCATCGGCGAGCTCATCGCCGAGGCGATGGACAAGGTCGGCAAGGAAGGTGTCATCACCGTTGAGGAGTCGAACACCTTCGGCCTTCAGCTGGAGCTGACCGAGGGCATGCGCTTCGACAAGGGCTACATCTCGGGCTACTTCGTCACCGACCCCGATCGTCAGGAAGCGGTCCTCGAGGATCCGTACATCCTGCTCGTTTCGAGCAAGATCTCGACCGTCAAGGACCTGCTGCCGCTGCTGGAGAAGGTCATCCAGGCCGGCAAGCCGCTGCTGATCATCGCCGAGGACGTCGAGGGTGAAGCCCTCTCGACCCTGGTGGTCAACAAGATTCGCGGCACGTTCAAGTCCGTCGCCGTCAAGGCCCCGGGCTTCGGCGACCGTCGCAAGGCCATGCTGACCGACATCGCCATCCTCACCGGTGGCGAGGTCATCAGCGAAGAGGTCGGCCTCTCCCTGGAGACCGCCGGTCTGGAGCTGCTGGGCACCGCCCGCAAGGTTGTCGTGACCAAGGACGAGACGACCATCGTCGACGGTGCCGGCGACGCCGAGCAGATCGCCGGCCGGGTCGCGCAGATCCGCCAGGAGATCGAGAACAGCGACTCCGACTACGACCGTGAGAAGCTGCAGGAGCGTCTGGCCAAGCTGGCCGGCGGTGTTGCGGTCATCAAGGCCGGTGCGGCCACCGAGGTGGAGCTCAAGGAGCGCAAGCACCGCATCGAGGACGCCGTTCGCAACGCGAAGGCGGCCGTCGAGGAGGGCATCGTCGCCGGTGGCGGCGTCGCACTGCTGCAGTCCGAGGACGCTATCGACGGTCTCTCGCTCGACGGGGATGAGGCCACCGGTGCCAACATCGTCCGCGTCGCGCTGGAGGCTCCGGCCAAGCAGATCGCGATCAACGCCGGCCTCGAGCCCGGTGTCGTCGCCGACAAGATCCGCAACGCCAAGAGGGGCACCGGCCTCAACGCCGCGACCAACCAGTACGAGGATCTCCTCAAGGCCGGCATCAACGACCCGGTGAAGGTCACCCGCTCGGCGCTGCAGAACGCAGCCTCGATCGCGGCTCTGTTCCTCACCACCGAGGCCGTCGTCGCCGACAAGCCGGAGAAGCACGCTGCACCGGCCATGCCGGGCGGCGACGAGATGGGCGGCATGGGCTTCTGATCTGTAGCCCTTCGCACCATCGCGAACCAGCACCGAGGCCGGTCACCCCACGGGGTGACCGGCCTTCGGTCTTTCGCACCTGAAACCGAAGGCCGGCCACTCCGTACGGGGTGACCGGCCTTCGGCGCTCGGGGTCGGCTACGCGGAGGAGCCCGCCAAGTCTGTCTGAGGCGAGGGCTCCGGCGGGGCCATGCCCGGCCCGAAGTGGACGAACTTCTCGATGTGAGCGTCGAGTGCCAGCGGGCTCGGTGTCCCGTATGTGAAGTAGGTCTCCCAGGGGAGCTTGGCGCCGCCGATGGCCAACCCGGTGTCGATATCGGCCATATCCCAGGTCTTGGTGGTCGCGTCGGGATCGAGATGCATGAACCCGGCCGACCCGAACAGTTCGACCCGGTTTCCGCCGGGTTCGAACACGTAGAGGAATTGGCCTTGCGTGATGCCGTGGGTATCGGGTCCCGCTTCGATCTGGATATCGTAGTCGCGGAACATCTCCGCGGCGTCGACGTTGTGCTGCAGGTTGCCGTAATAGAACGCGACGTGGTGCAGCTTGCCCCGCCCGCCAGTGAGGTCGCGCATGCAGGCGACCTCGTGGGCCAGGAGATTCGAGCTCATCCAGGCGCCGATCTCCACGTCGCCGTCGACGACGCGCTCGGTGGTCTGGAATCCCAGATGACGTTCGAAGGACTCCTTCACCGGGGTGACATCGGAAGCCATCAGATTGAGGTGGTCGATCCGCTTCACCGGGATGCCCTGCAGCGGCTTCTTCGACGGACGCGTGAGGATCTTGCTCTGCAGCTCCGGCGGGGCGACGTACTTCTCGGCCTCCCAGACGAGCGACACGTTGTGCCCATCGGGGGTCTGGTACTTCAGGGTCTTGCCGTACCCGAAGTCGCCGTCCTGCCACGCACGGTCGACGTTGGCGTCGTTGAGGGACTTCTCGCGTCGGTCGAGCGCCTCGGCCGAATGGGTGCGCATTGCGAAGTGGTCCATTCCGGCCTGCGGCGACTCGGTGATCTTGAGACTCCACTGATAAGGGTCTTCATAGCCGCGGAGATAAACCGACTGGCCTTCCCGTTGGGTGACGTACATCCCGAGGAATCGCGTGAAGAAGTCCTCGGTCTCCTGCGGCTTGGGACTCAACAGCTCCACGCGGGCGAGGTGCGCGATTTCAAAACGTGCGGGGTTCTCGGACATCGATATCTCCTCTGGATCATCCAGCACCGACATGGCGGGCTGTCTTGCAGTTCTAGCGCCAGAATGCCCCGCGTTTGTGACGGCGGTCACGCCCTTTCGGCATGCCCGAATATCGGGCACAACATTTCGTCGCTTGTCCGCGCAGGCGGATTCTCGCTCCCGTCGGTATGCATCGCGGACCTAGGGTCGACCCCGTACAGACCACTAGGAGGCGACATGAGTCAGCTGACCGCAGCAATTGTCGGATCGGGCAATATCGGCACGGACCTGCTGTACAAACTGCTCCGCTCAGAGCACATCGACCCCGTCGCCATGGTCGGTATCGATCCGGCGAGTGAGGGCCTGGCCAGGGCCCGCGAGTCGGGCCTGGAGGCGTCTTCGGGAGGACTGGAATGGCTGCTCTCCCAGCAACGCCCGCCGGATCTCGTGTTCGAGGCGACCTCGGCGAAGGTCCACGCCGCTGCTGCGCCCCGGTACCTCGAGGCGGGCATCACCGCCATTGATCTCACGCCGGCCTCGGTGGGCCCGTACGTCGTTCCCGCGGTGAACCTCGAAGAGCACCTGGGTGCGCCCAACGTCAACATGGTCAGCTGCGCGGGCCAGGCGACCATCCCCATCCTGTATGCGATCAACGAGGCCGCGGATGCCTCATACGGTGAGATCGTTGCGGCGATCGCATCGAAGAGCGCGGGGCCGGGCACCCGGCAGAACCTGAGTGAGTTCAGCGAGAAGACCGGGCGCGCACTCGCCCAGGTGGCCGGCGCCGATACCGCGAAAGCGATCTCGGTGATCAATCCGGCGGAGCCGCCGATGAACATGCGCGACACCGTGTATGCCCGGGTTCGCCGGCCAGACGCTCCGACCATCGAACGCGCGGTGGTCGACATGGTCGCCCGGGTCCAGACGTACGTCCCCGGCTACTCGCTGAAGCTGATCGACGTCGACGGTGATCTCGTCACCGTCATGCTCGAAGTCGTCGGCGCAGGTGATTTTCTGCCCACGTATGCGGGCAACCTCGACATCATCACCGCCGCAGCTGTGCAGGTCGCGGAGGTCATGGCCCAGCAGAATCTCGTGACGGGAGCAGCACAGTGACCAACGAAAACCCCGATCGGAAGGTCATCCTGGTCGACACGACGCTGCGGGACGGCATGTCGAGCGTGTCGCACCAATTCACCACCGACAACGTCGCCGCGATTGCCGCGGGACTCGACCGGGCAGGGATCTCCACGATCGAGGTCGCGCACGGCATCGGACTGGGCGCGTCGTCCATCCAATACGGGTTCGCCGCCGCCACCGATCCCGAGTATGTCCGGGCTGCGGTCGGGGCGGTAGAGAACGCCGACATCGCGGTCCTCTACGTACCGGGCATCGCGACCCTTCGCGAATTGCAAGGTGCGATCGACGCGGGCATCAAGACTGTTCGAGTCGCCGTGCACTGCACCGAGGCAGACTGCGGCCAGCAACCGGTCGAGTGGGCCAAGGAGCAGGGGCTGAACGTGATGTGCTTCCTGATGATGAGCCACAAACTCGAGGCCGGCGCCCTTGCCGAGCAGGCCGTCAAACTGGAGTCCTACGGTGCCGACGTCGTCTACGTCGTCGACTCGGCGGGAGCCATGGTCCCGCAGCAAGCGGGAGAACGGGTCGCGGAATTGCGCTCAGCGATCGACGTCGGAATCGGCTTCCACGCGCACAACAACCTCGGTGTGGGCGTGGCGAATGCTCTTGCCGCCGCGGAGAACGGCGCGAAGTACATCGACGGTTCGCTGCGCGGGTTGGGCGCCAGCGCGGGCAATGCGCAGACCGAGGTCCTCGCCGCGGCATTCGAGCGCGCGGGTTGGGACACGGGAGTCGACCTGTATCCGCTGATCGACACCGCCGAGCACGTGGTCGCCCCGCTGATGAAGGAACCGCAGATCGTCGACGAAACCGCACTCATCCTTGGATATGCGGGTGTCTACTCGACGTTCTTCCATCCGACGAAACGGGCCGCCCGCAAGTTCGGGGTGTCTACGCGCGACATTCTCCTCGAACTCGGCCGGCGCGGTGTGATCGGCGGCCAGGAGGACATGATCATCGACGTGGCTTCCGAACTCGCCGGGCGGACCTACGAGACGGCAGTGAACGCGTGACCGGAGGGCGAGGGCTATGACGACATCCGCACCGATCGATGTACGACACCTGATCGGGGACCAATGGCGGTCCGCCTCCGACGGCGCCACGTTCGAAACGAGGGACCCGCACGACGGCACTCTGCTCGGACAGGTGGCGCGCGGCACCGCCGACGACGGCCGTGACGCGATCGAGTGCGCGCGCACGGCCTTCGACGAAGGCGTGTGGCCGAAGATGGCACCCAAGGAACGGGCGACGATCCTGCACCGGGTGGCTGATGCGGTCGACGAGCACCGCGAGGAGTTGGCGCTGCTGGAGACACGGGACGGGGGCAAGACGATCACCCAGTCCCTGCACGCGGAGATCCCGCGCGTCGCGCACAACCTCCGGTTCTTCGCCGACTACGTCGCAATGGCCGCGAACGAGGCCTACCCCGACGGGGACCTGCTCTCCTATGTGCTGTACCCGCCCGCGGGAGTGGTGTCGGCGATCAGCCCGTGGAATGCGCCGCTGATGTTGGCGACGTGGAAGGTGGCACCGGCGCTGGCATTCGGCAACACCGTTGTCCTCAAACCCGCGCCGCAAACCCCATTGACCGCGAACCGGTTCGCCGAGATCGCCTTGGAGGCGGGGCTCCCGCCGGGGGTGTTGAACGTGGTGCACGGCTACGGCGGTGAGGCGGTGGCGGGCCCGCTCACGTCCGATCCACGCGTGGACCGCATCACGTTCACCGGTTCGAGCGCCACCGGTGTCAAGATCCTGCAGGCCGCGGCGTGCAACCACACGCCGGTTTCGGCCGAGATGGGCGGGAAGTCGGCCAACATCGTCTTCGATGACGCCGATCTCGACCTCGCAGTGCCGATGTCGTTGCGCGCAATCTTCGGCGGAAACGGTCAGGTGTGCCTATCGGGCACGCGGCTTCTGGTCCAGAACTCGATTCGCGAAGAGTTCCTCGAGCGGTTCACCGCCGAGGCCGCCAAACTCGTCGTCGGAGATCCGAAGAGGCCCGACACGTTCATGGGACCGCTTATCGAGGAGCAACACCTCAAGAAGGTGCACGGCTACGTCGAGCTGGCACAGGAGGAGGGCGGAAAAGTCGTCGTCGGCGGCGAGCGACTCACCGGCGCGGAATACGGGGCGGGCTCCTACTATCCGCCGACGGTCATCACCGGCCTCACCAACGAGTCGCGGACGGCGCGCGAGGAGATTTTCGGACCGGTCGAGACCGTACTCGGGTTCGACACCGAAGATGAGGCGCTGCGGATCGCCAACGATTCGCCTTACGGCCTGGCCGGCATCCTCTTCACCGACAACCTGAACCGTGCGCACCGGATGGCCGCCGCGTGGAAGGCCGGCACCGTGTGGATCAACACCTTCTTCGAACGCGATCTGCGCCTGCCGTTCGGCGGCGAGGGGATCAGCGGATTGGGTCGAGAGGGTGGGCAGTACTCGCGCGAGTTCTTCACCGAACCCAGGGCCGTCACGATCCGCCTCCGGCGGTAGACCATGGCCGCGACGGGGAGTCCCGAGACATGCGTCGTCGTCGGTGCGACCGGCGCGATGGGTTCGGCAATCACGTCGTCGTTGGTGGCCAAGGGGTTTCGCGTCGTGGCAGTGGCGCGCGACGCGGCGGCACTCGACGAGCTGGGCGCGTCCAGCGAGTTGGTTGTCGCGTGCCCGGCCGATATTGCATCCGATGATGCCGTCGCGACGATAAAGCGGGCACTCGATACCCCGGTGCGCATGGCAGTGTTCGCGGCCGGACTGCCAGTGCGCGGGTCGGCCGATGCGATCGACCCGTCGGCGCTGGCCGTCGCCGCGAATATCAAAGTTGCCGGCACGGTTCGGCTGCTGCACGCGGTGCGCGACCACCTGGTCGCGGGGTCGCGGTTCGTGGCCATCGCCGGGTCGCTCGGTATTGAACCCGGCCCCCTCGATGCCGGGCCCGGGACCGCGAATGCGGCGCTGATCAACCTGATGCGACAACTTAGCGCGTTGTACGGCCCCAACGGCGTGACGACCCACACGATCGCGCCGGGACCGGTGGATACGCCGCGGCTGCGCGCGCTGATCGAGACGCAGTCCGCCGAATCCGGAACGTCGGTCGACGAATTGTGGGAGCGATACCGCGCCAAGACCACACTTGGCCGGTTGCCCACTCTCGACGAGATCGCCTGGCTGGTCGGCCTATTGGTCGAGCCGCAGGCATCGGTCCTGCACGGCGCGGTACTCGCCGCGGACGGTGGAGTGCGCCACGGGGTGCTGTAGCCCGTCGGCCGACGCATCTTTGATCAGAGGAGACCCAAATGCCTGTTGCACACTTTCACATCCCGGCCGGCCGGTTCACCGCTGCGCAGGAGCGAAAGCTCCTGATCGACGCCAGCACCACGTACTCGCGGGTGCTGGATTCCCCGATCGAGCGGGTGCGGGTATTCGTCGTCCGCTACGACCCGTCGTGTGTCGCGGTGGCCGGGCACGTCGACTCAGGCGTCGACGCCCCGTACTTCACTGCGATCGTGCTGGCCGGACGGCCTGCCGCGCAGCGCCAAGCCCTGCTCGAAGCCCTCACGGCGGTGATCGTCGACGCCCTCGGTGTCGCGCCTGACGCTGTGCGCGGTCAGATCGTCGAGGTCTTGCCGGAGAACTGGGGTATCGCGGGCCGTCCCGCGAGTGCCGTCCGGTCCGGCGAGATCGCGGCTCGGGCCGCCCAGACCTGAAGGCCCTCAGATCTTGTCGGGGTCGCCGGCGAACAGTAGCGTGGCGCCGCCGCTTGCGAAGTTCGCCACGTCGGCCGAGGTCACCTGTCCCTCCGGGGACCCCAACCCGGCGAGGGCCTGGTCCTTGGAGTCGAAGACCAATCGGGCGATGCCGTAGTGGCTCGGCGTCGATCCGTCGAGTGTGTCGCACTTGACGAACGACGCACTCTGCAGGCCGGGGATCTTCCGGGCGAGCGCAACGTGCGTGTTCCAGTAGTAGTCGTCGAACGCGGCGGGGTCGGCGGGGTGGTTGTAGATGACCGTGATCTCGTACATGGGGGTGTCTCGCTTCCGGGAGAGGGTGCGGTTGGGTTACGGCAGTGGCGTCGAGGCCGTGGGCTACGACTCTGACGGGGTTGTCGGTGGGGCTGGCGTGAACTCCTCACGGAGGATCAATCGTGGCGACATGCGACGGCGCTTGAGCGTCTTCACCGCCGCGGCCACCATCACCGGCGGCCCGCAGAGGTATGCGCGCATGCCCTTGCAGGTGGCGAAGTCATCGGCGACGACATCGGTCACCATGCCGGTCGCGCCGTCCCAGTCTTCCTCGCTCAGCGCTGGGTGGTAGTGGAAGTTGGGATGCTCGCGGTCGAGGGCGGTGAAGAACTCGACGTCGTAGAGATCCACTTGGCGCCGACCCCCGTGATAGAGGTGGATCTCCGGCAGCAGGTCGAGGTGGAGTGCATGGCGCACGATGGATTTCAACGGTGCCAGGCCGGTGCCCCCGCCGATGAGGACCGCGGTTTCCTCGCACTGGTTGACCAGGTGGAATTGGCCGAGAGGCCCTTTCAGGGTGAATCGATCGCCGACCTTGAGCGATCGGAAGACCCAGCCGTCGGTGGCCAATCCGCCCGGAGTCCTCTTGATGTGCAACTCCAGCCGCCGGTTCTCGTCGGGTGGATTGGCCATGGAGTACTGCCGGGCCACACCGCTTTCGGGAACGATCAGTTCGCAGTATTGGCCGGCGTTGAACGCCATCGGGGAATCCAACTCCACGACGAGGCGCCGGGTGTCGGCAGCGATATCCTCCAGCTCGACGACCTCGGCGGTGTAGTCCCGCAGGGGGTGGTGGGGCACCCCGTCGTCGGTCGCGCCCAGCGGTTCGACGACGAGATCGTCCGTGGGTACCGCCCGGCAGGCGAGCGTCAGTCCGTCAGTGCGCTCCTCCAGCGACAAGGTGTACTCCGGGGAGTCGGCGTGATCCACCGTGCCCGACAGCACCTTGAGTTTGCAGGTGCCGCAGGTGCCCTGGGTACACGAATGTGGAATCCAGGCGTTGGCGCGCAGGGCGGCGTCGAGAATCGATTGATCGGGCGCCACCTCGAACGCCGTCGTGGAGCGAGCGATTTCGACGCGGAAATGGGCGGGGGCGACCACCGGGGTATCGGTATCGGCCATCGGTTGCACCTCAGACTTCCCAGGTCACGTGCAATTCCTTGGGGCCGCGGAATCCCCAGCCCCAGAAATCCACGTCGTGGGTCTCGTCGAGTTCGAGGTTCGGAATGGCGTCGAACAATTCCTCGAGCGCGATTCGGACCACGGCGGATGCGTAGTACGTTCCGGCGCAGGCATGGACCCCGCCACCGAAAGTCAGGTTGGGGGAGACGGCCCGGTCGAGGTCGTACTGCGTCGGTGCCTCGTAGGCGTTCTCGTCGTTGTTCGCCGACCCGTACGAGAGCATGACCAGGGAGTTGGCGGGGAGCGTTACGTCGCCCACGGTCACCTCGGAGGTCGCCACCTTGACGGCGGCCGACCAGATCGGGGCGACCCATCGCATGCCCTCGTTGATGGCTCGGGGAAGCAACGAGGGATCGTCGACCACACGCTCGAACTGATCTGGCTTGCTGAACAGGCCGGCCATGGTCGTCGCCATGGCGTGGGCGGGTTCCTGCATCGCACCCAGCAGGAAGACATAGATGTTCGGGTAGATGACCTCCCGGCTGCGGGTTTCACCTTCGGGCATGCCGTCGTGCAACCAGTGCGAGACCGCCGAATCATCGGGCTCGACGATCCATTTGTCGATCTTCGGGTCGAGCATGGCGATGATCTCCGCCCGGGCCTCGTCGCCGGGGATGAAACCGTCGGGGTTGGCGAACTCGCCGTCGGGCGTCATGTCGGCATTGGTGAACGAGACACTCAGCTTGTGGAACCACTCACGGAGTTTGTCTTCGGAGACGTCCGGGAGACCGAGGAGGTCACCGAGTGCGCGGACACTGACCGGTTCGCAGTATTCGGCGACGATATCGACAGCACCGATGTCTTCGATGGCCTCGAGTCGTGCCCGCGCGATCGGCCGCACGAGGTCGTCGATGTAGGTGTCGACGGCCTGCGGTCGCAGGTGGGGCTCGACCATGCTCCGCAGATCCTTGTGCTGGGGGCCGTTGGTGCCGATGATCGCCCCTTCTCCGAAGGTGCGCCCTCCGGCCGGTGAGATGACGGCCGGCCAGTGAGCGGAATCCTTGGCGATATCCATGCACAGGTCGCGGGTGGAGATGATGTAGAGACCGAGCTGGGGGACGTAGGCAACGGGGGCCTCGGCGCGCAGCCGCTGGTAGACCTCGTTGGGGTTGCGCTCCAACTGTTCCATTGTGACGTCGTTGATCCACGCGGGCGTCAAGTCTTCGGTCGTTGTCATGGGGTGCTCCATTCAGAGGGAAGAATCCGAGGCTGGGGATTCTGGGGTTCTGGTGGTCAGCAGCGCCGGTCGAGTTGAACCGGCCCTGTGATTTGGAACACTATTGGCGGTTGGATCCTCAGAGAATGGCCACGAGTGCACGGATGATTGACCGCGGTTGCACGGGTCGGTCGAGCACCGTCGGCGCAGTTCAGGACGTCGACGATCGCCTTTCGGCGATCGTCACATCGCCGGCGGCGAAATGGGTTGACGGTACTTCGCGCACCATCACCCGGATCGACGTCAAGGGTGCGTCGACGGCCCGCTGGGCCGCGAGGGTGAGCTCGTGGATGAGGGTGCGCAACTGCTCCGGCGATCGTCCTTGGGTCAGTGTGACGTCGATGATCGGCATGGCTATCCTCCCGCGAGTGTGATGGATCCGAGCGTGGTGAAGTGTGCGGCGACCCGCGCGCCGCGCTCGACGGCGACGGCGTCGGTCATGCCGCCGGTCAGGACGATCCAGCCGGCCTCGATGGCATGTCCGCGGGCAGCGAGGGTGTTGGCGGCGAAGGCGAGGGCTTCGGCCGGGTTCCCGAGCACCGCGGACCCGGTCGCGCTGTCGACGACGTGACCGTCGATCTCGAGCAGGCAGGCCTCTAGCGGCAGGTCGACGTCGGCCGCGCGACGAGCGATCCCCCCGGTGACGTACACGCCGGACGAATTGTTGTCGGCGACCGCGTCGGCAAGGGTGAACTTGAAACCGGAGTACCGGCTGTCGATGATCTCGATGGCGCCGAGGATAACGTCGACGGCTGCGAGTGCCGTAGCAGCGGTGACGCCGGGACCTGCCAGGCGCCGGCCCATGACGAATGCGATTTCTGGTTCGGCACGTGGATGGATGAGCCGGTCGGCCGGCACCGGCAGACCGGCGGGTAGGACCATCGCATCGGTCAGCCAGGCCACCGACGGCTCGTCGACGCCCATCTGCTGTTGCTTGGCACGCGAAGTTAGGCCGAGTTTCACGCCGGTGACCACTTCGCCGTTGCTGCGGCGGTCGGCCAGCGCGATGTCCTGCGCGATGTAGGCGGTGTGCAGGTCCAGGCCGGGCCACTCCGCCGCAATCGACGTCCGTGGCGTCCGTCCGCGTTCGCACGACAGCAGGGTGTCGGCGACCCTGGCCGCGTTCCAGGTCTCGGTGGTCATTTGTTCTCTCCCAAGATGGCGGTGACACTTCCGATGCCGGCGAAGTCGGCGACGATCGCGTCGCCCGGGGCTATCGGTACGGCTCGGGTGACCGAGCCGGGAAGGACGACGTGCCCGGGCTCGAGGGTGACGCCGAGCGGGCCGACGGTGTTGGCCAGCCACACCAGCGAATTGAGCGGGGACCCCAGGACCGCGCCGCCGGCGCCGGTGGCCACCAGTTCGCCGTTGACAGATAGGTTGCACCCGGACAAGCGCAGATCGACGTCGGTCAGGCGCACCGGTCGGCTGCCCAGTACGACCCCGCCGGACGAGGCGTTGTCGGCCACGGTGTCGAAGATGCCGATCTTCCAGTCGCGGATGCGGGAATCGACGATCTCGAGCGATGCGAGTACGAAGTCGACGGCCGCCGCAGCCTCGGCGACGGTCACGCCGGGCCCGGTGAGCGGCTTGGACAGCACGAATGCGACTTCGGGTTCGATGCGAGGCTGGATGTAGGTGTCCGCCGGGATGGGCTGGTGTTCGAGGTGGAACATGCTCGTGGTGAGGTGGCCGAAGTCGGGTTGGTCGACGCCGGCCTGGCGCTGCATCGCACGGGAGGCGAGGCCCACCTTGTGGCCTTTGACGGCGTCGCCGGCTTTGACCCACGACTCGACCTGCGCAAGGGCGATCTCGTAGGCGGTCGAGAGCGGGGCCTGCGCGAACATCGGGGTGAGCGGTTCGATCGGAGATCTGGTCCGGTAGGCCTCAAGGAGGGCGTCGGCGGCCGACTGTATCTGGTTGGTCATGACGGCTGTCTTCCTTCTGCGGCGTTCTCCCGCGGATTCGTTGCGCTGGGCGTGTTGGCAGGGCAGGCTGGAGAACCATGGAGGCCAGTCGTGCCGGTGAGCGGAACGAGGTCGGTGCAATAGCGCGCGCGGTGCGTGTGCTGGAGGAGCTGGCCGACGAGGACGAGCCGCTGGGTGTCTCCGAACTCGCCCGACGTACCGGCATCTCGAAGTCGAGTGTCTTCCGGATTGCCAACGAACTCGACGAACACCGGTTGGTCGAGCGCGCCGACCGCGGCTACCGCCTCGGGCTGAAACTGTTCGAATTGGGGCAACGGGTTCCCCGTCAGCGCAATCTGCGCGAGGCTGCGCGCCCCGTTATGGAGGACCTCCGCGAGGCGACCCGGCAGACCGTGCACCTGGCCGTTTTGGACGGTGAATCGGTGGTCTACGTCGAGGTGCTGGTGGGCCCGGCCGGGCCGCCCCTGCCGACCCGGGCCGGGGTACGGTGGCCGGCTCACGCGACCGGGATCGGCAAGGCGATACTGGCCCATTCCGAGCCGTCGGTGGTCGAGCGCGTGCTTGCCGCCGGGCTTCCGCGGGTCAGCGAGCGGACCATCACCGGCGCAGGCCTGCTCACCGAGGAATTGACCCGGATCGTCGACCGGGGTGTGGCCTACGACCTCGAGGAGTCGAAGCCGGGGCTGGTGTGCGTGGCCAGTCCGGTATTCGGTTCCGACGGTCGAGTCGTGGCCGGCATCTCGGTGTCGGGATGGCACAACCGGATCAATCTGGACCATACGGCGGCCGCCGTGCGGACTGCGGCGCTCGGCCTGTCCCGTCACCTGAGGGATTGACGCCACCGCCGTCATCGCCGACTCACCCGGCGACGACGTGCAGGGTCGGATTGTCGAGTCCGGGCTCAAGCGGTTTGTCCGCCGACGTCGCCAGGGACTTGGAGACAGTCGCCGCGGCAGCGATAACGGCGCGACGGTATTCGTTCCGGGCGGGGAGGAACCGACTCGACGGGGCCGTGATGCTGATCGCCGCGACGACCGCTCCCATACCGTCGCGAATCGGCGCGGCCACGCAGTGGACTTCGGGAGCCGCCTCGCCGTTGTCGTAGGCACAGCCGTTGCGCAATGCGGTCCGGAGCTCGGCCTGGAGTGCGGCCGGATCGGTCACGGTGGCGGCCGTCAATCGTCGGAGCGGTTTGTTGGTCACATTGCGTTCGATCTCGTCGCTGTGGCAGTGCGCGAGGAGTACTTTGCCGACGGCGCTGCAGTGAGCATCGAGATGGGCCCCCACGCGCGCACCGGTGATGTTGATGATGTGGTTGCCGACCACTTTGTCGACGTAGAACACCCGGTATCGCTCCAGGATCGCCAGGTGAGTGGTCTCTCCGTATTCATCGGACAGGGCCTGCAGCACCGGTGAAGCGCACGACTTGACGTCGACGGTGCCCTGGAGGGTCTGGTTCAGCTCGATGATCCGCCAGCCGATCCGATAGCGCCCTCGTGAGCGGCACTGCAGGAGTCCGATGTCGACAAGAGAGGCGAGGAGCGCGTGCGCGCTGGACCGGGGAACGTTGATCTGCGCAGCGACCTCCGACACGCCCCACTCGGGCCGGGAAACGGTGAACAGATCGAGTACGGGACCGATCTTCTGAATCGTTTGGAGTGCTGCCATCGCGACCTCCTGTGGGTTGGCGGGCTGGTGCGGACGTGCCCAAGGGAACTATGTGGCGGTTCCGGTGATCACGTCCAGAAGAACGTTCCGGTCAGCGGTACGCGCCGCGATTGTTGTGAAATATCGATTCGGGTATCTGGGATTCGGGCTGGGAGGGCGGGCATCTGGTTCGGCGATTGCGGTCTCGGAGACGTCCGATCCCTGTGATCTGGAACACTATGGTGCGAAAGTGGGGTAGCAGAATGACCACGAGCGCACGAATGATTGACCGCGATTGCACGGACTCCACGGGCGCAAAAGTTGCGGTCAGCACCCGTGATCTGGCCTGGGCCGAGAGCCGCGAGGTCTGGTCGAACACGGTTGCCTCCACCTACTGCGAGATGGATCTGAGCTGGCCGGAAACGGGCAAGCGCGGCGGCTTCACCGCCGAGGTCCATGCGCGTGGGCTGGGCGATATGTCGGTGAGCAAGGTGCGCGCCGACCCCCATGCGGTGATCCGCACCCCGACGATGATCTCGTCCGGTCCGTCGGAGGACCTGCTGCTCTGTCTCATCACCGAGGGGACCGCGACGATCTCCCAGTCCGGACGGTCGGATTGCCTGGACGAGGGTGCGTTCGGCTTCGTCGACGCCTCGATGCCGTTCGTGGTGCGCGGGGAGACCGAGTTCGCCCAGATCGTGTTGCGGATTCCCGGCGGCAAACTGCGCGACCGGGTGACGACACCGGTTCTCGACGAGATTCTCGGTCGACGGATCTCGGCGCAGTCCGGCGTCGGACGATTGGCGTCGAGGATGCTGGTCGATATCGTCGCCGACGTCGATGAACTCGGCGACGACGAGTGCGAACACATCGCGCCGGCCATCGCCGAGATGGTCGCCGCGGCGGTCGCGCAGTGCGCTCCGACGCCGTCGCTGTCCCAGACGGATCGGATCCACGCCCGCGATCTGTGGATGGTGCAGCAGGCACTGCTGGCCGGCATCGGCGACCCCGAGCGGACGGTCGCGCAGGTCGGCGTTGAACTCGGGATGTCGGTGCGATACATCCACAATCTGTTCACCATCGTCGGAACTACGCCCCGCAAGTGGCTCTATGACCGTCGCATCGATCGCGCATGCGTGCTCCTGCGCACCACCGAATACAGCTGTGCCGAGGTATGCGACGAACTGGGCTTCAGTGACGTGTCGCATTTCAGCCGGGTGTTCCGCCGGGTGACCGGCACCAGTCCGGGGCGGTACCGCACCGGGCCTCGTTGAGACCGAGGCCGGCCCGCAACCGAGGTGCCGTCGTCGCATCGGTCAGAACCCCCAGGCTTCGTCGGGGGTTTGCAGTTCGAGCGCTCGGAAGCTGCCGGTGTAGAACACCAGGGGTCGGCCATCGTCGTACCACAGCTCGTCGACACGGCCGATATGGAGGGTGTGGTCCCCGGCCGGATGTGAATCGGTGACCTGGCAGGAGAGATGGACCAGAGCACCTTCGAGGAGTGGGACGCCTTTTCGCCAGGTGAATCGGACGAGGTCGTGGCGCTCCGTTGCTCCCGCAAAGTGCAGGGACAGGGGCTCCTGATCGCTGGCCAGGATCGATACGCCATATCGTCCGGTTGCGGTGATCTTGTCGTTCATCTTGGCGCGATTGGCGATCGACACGAGGACCAACGGCGGATCGAGCGAGACCGAGGTGAAGGCGTTCGCCGTCATCCCGTGGACGGAGTCGTCGAGTTCGCTCTCGGCGGTGGTGACGATGGTGACGCCACTGGCGAAGCGGCCCAGGGCTTTTCGCATTCGCAGTGGGGTCGCATCGAGATCGGATTCGGGGGAGGTCATGGTTGACGTCGCCCAGGTCAGCGCGTGACGATCGCGAGATCGTCGTTGTTGATCAGATCCGGCCGAGTCCATCCGTTGACGTCGTACTCGGACATGCACTGCTCGGCGAAGCCCTTGAGTGCCACGTCCTGCCCGCTGCCCTGATAGGCGAACAGGGTCTGGAACCGCACTGCTTCGTGGTCGCCGCCGTAGTTCCGCTCGTACAGCTCGTGGCGGCCGGCGAACTCGCTGCCAACGGCGTCCCACAACAGTTTCAGGAGTTGGATGCGGTCGATCGCCGCGACGCCGTTGGAACCGCGGACGTACTGATTCAGGTACTTGGCGATCTCTGGATTCCCGAAATCGCTGGCGTGGGAATTCAGATAGATCAGCCCGCTGCCGACGACCTGCTCAATGATCTCCTTCACGCGCGGGTACCCGACGCCCATGAAGGTGCGATAGGCGAGGCCGTAGTTGAGGTTGGGCTGAACAGTGTCGTTCACCCAGGGCTGCGGCGACTTGGCCATGGCGTCGGAGAGCGCCCAGAACATGTCCCGCCAATTGAGGATTTCACCGATCTGCATCTGCACTCCGCGGAATCCGGAAGTACCGGTCATCTCGACGGCCTTCATCACGCAGCCCGCGATGAAATCGAGTTTGACGGCAAGTCGCGCGCAACCATGGAACACGAAACGGGGCAGGAATCCCGATCGCATGACGAAATTGTTGCTCGTCTCAACGTCGTAGGCGAAGACGTTCTCCCACGGCACCAGCACCCGATCAAAGACCATGATCGAATCGTTTTCGTCGAATCGGCTCGACAATGGGTAGTCGAATGGGGTCCCCATTACTGCCGCATTCATCTCATAGGAGCTTCGACAGATCAATTTGAGTCCGGGGGAGTCCATCGGAACGGTGAATACTAGGCCGAACTCCTTCTTGCGCAACGGAAGTCCGTAGTGCGCAATGAAGTTGGCGTTGGTGATCGCCGATCCGGTGGCCACGACCTTGGCCCCCGAGACGATCAATCCCGAATCGGTCTCCTCGTCGACGTGGACGCAGATGTCGGCAGTCTCGTCGGCCGGCTTGTCGCGGTCGATCGGTGGGTGGACAATGGCGTGGTTGAGGTAGAGCAGGCGCTCCTGGCACGTCTTGTACCAGTGCAAAGCATTCTGCTTGTATTCGCCGTAGAAGTCGGCGTTGGCGCCGAGTGTGCCGAGGAAGGACGCCTTGTAATCGGGTGAGCGTCCCATCCACCCGTACACCTCGCGCTGCCACGCGACGATGGCGTCGCGGGAGAGGACGAGGTCCTCTGCGGTGTGGGCGGTCTTGAAGAACGGGTGGGTGTAACCACCATTGCCAGTATCGGTCGGCACGGCCAGAATTCCCCGCATTTCGGGCGCATGGAGAGTGTCGTACATCCGTGCGATCGAGCGGACGGAATTCCGGAATGCCGGATGAGTGGTGACGTCGGCGACGCGTTCTCCGCGATAGTAGACTTCGCGGTCGTCACGCAGGGATTCGATGTACTCTGCGCCTGTCATCGGGCGGACGTCGTTGAGTGTGCCCGAGTCAGCGGGTGACTGTGTGGTCGTCATGGGTCAAACTCCTCGCGGTTGTTAGGAATTTCAAATTGTGTTGAGCGGATATCGGACTGTGGTGCAGTGCGATATCCGCGTGTACGGTCGGGCTTGCTGGTCCCTGTGATCTAGAACACTAGGAGGCACCGGGATGGCACAAAATGGCTGAGCGCGAACAATTGCATGGCCGAATGCGAACGATCATGGGCAACGGCGAGGGCGCTCAACGCGTCTGTCTGCGCACGGCTGACCTGGGGTCGATGGAAGGGCGCCGGGAGTGGGCCGACACGATCGGCGCGCTCTACGGCGATATGGGCGTGGACTGGCCGAATCGCTTGGATCGACTCGAGGCGGAGTGGAGCGGGCACGCGTTCGGCGATCTGCACATCAGCTCGATCCAGTGCCAACAGCACACGGTGGTTCGGTCGCCGGAGATGGTCCGCGGAGACCCGACCGCCGGCTTCCTGGTGTGCATGGTGACGTCCGGAACAGTGGAGATCGAGCAGCGTGATCGCACGAACGTGCTGAGCCCCGGTGCGTTCACCCTGCTTCATCTCGGCACACCGTTCGTGTTCCGCACCCCCTCGGCCTTCTCTCAGGTGGCGGTTCGAATCCCGGCGACTCCGATTGTGTCGCGCCTGCCCGAGCGCGTCCTCGAGGGGTCGCTCGGGTGCGCGTTCAACAGCGCCGGCCCCTCGGCGGTGGTGGGTCGGCTGATCGCGGATCTAGCCGGACTCGACGACGATGTGCCCGAGCAGGTCCGCGAGTCCTTCGCCGCGGCGACGATGGACATGTTGGCGGCATCGGTGCTGGAGGCCGTTGTCGATACCGGCGCAGCGCAGGTTTACCGGACTCGTGAGGTCGCGGCGGTGAAACGCGTGGTGGCGGATCATTTGCACGAACCGGACCTGACTCTGCCGCACATCGCGGCCGATGTCGGCATGTCCTTGCGATCCATGCAGAAACTCTTGGGCGCCAGGGGTCTGACTCCGAGTGCACTCCTGAATGGCGCGCGAATGGACCGAGCGAAGCTGCTGCTGAACACCACCGAGTTATCGGTTGCCGAGGTGGCCGCCGCGGTGGGCCATCAGGATGTGTCGCACTTCAGTCGGACATTCCGGAAGACGGTCGGGATGAGCCCAGGTCGGTTCCGCGAAGCCGGGAAAGCCTGAGGTTAGACGACCGCCCATTTCCGGTCATCATGTGGCCGTTCGGTTTTCCACCGGAGCAGTAGTTGCACTTTGTACTATGTGGGCACTCGGTCGATCAGAGAGGAGTGCTCCCATGACGCCGGTCTACCGCGCGGCACTGGGTTCTGATTTCGACCGGCTGCACCCAAATCTCCAATGGCGCTACGGGATCGACTCCACGTCGGGCGTCGCGCAGATAATGACCGGGCTCCTCGAATCGGTGTACGTCACCCCGACGCTTCCGCCGCCGGTGGTGTGGTTCTACGGCAAGCGCAACGCGATCCCGTCGAAGACCAGCCGTATGCTCCCGTTCCGGGCGGGCAACTACTGCTATCGCGACGAACTGGGCCGCGAGTGCCTGGCCGTGTTGCGCACCTTCGGTTACAGCTCGGGGGACCGCGGCCTTAACTCGGTGCTCGTCGATGGACGTGACGGTTTCGTCGACTATCTCGGTGACGGACCGGAACTCTTGTTCCCCATTGAGCCGAAGGTCACCCGAGCTGGCGAGTTGCTCTTGGAGAGCGGCCCGGCCCGATGGCTGCGGGGGCCCAAACTCGCGCCTCGCGGCCCCTTGGTGGCGACGATGAAGTACATCGAAGGATGGGACGAGCAGCACCAACGGTTCCGCTGCGACGCAACCGTCCGCAACCCCGTTCTTGGCGAGATCATGCACTACCGCGGGTGGTTCACCGCCGTCGACAAGCCGTGTCAGACGTCGGACATCCCCGACGAGGCATGGCCCTACAAACTCATCGACAGAGAGACCTGACGCGCGCAGTCCGACAGGGTAGGTTTACGCGCATGGCTGTCTCCGCAAGTACCAAGTTCGATATCGCAGCACCGCCGTCGGTGGTCATGGAAGTCCTGCAGGACGTTGAGTCGTTGCCCGAGTGGTCCGGACCGCATAAGTCGGCCGAGATCGTCGAGGAGTACGACGACGGTCTGCCGAAGATCGTCAAGGTGAAGGTGTCGGTCGGCCCCATCACCGACGAGCAGACCTTGGACTACTCGTGGACCGACAACACGTGCACCTGGGACCTGATCGACAGCAACCAACTCGCCAAGCAGCACGGCGTGTACACGCTGACCGAGACGCCCAAGGGCACACATGTGCAGTTCGACCTGGAGATCGACCTCAAGGTGAAGCTGCCCGGCTTGCTCGTCAAGCAGGGGCAGAAGACCGCCGTCGACACCGCCAAGAAGGGCCTGACGAAGGAATCCCTCAAACGAGCTGCAGGATGATCGCGGCGCGATTCATCGCGACCGCCGGCATGATCGCCGCTGGCGCATGGCTCGCCGTCGTCGGCGGTCAGGCGACCGCCTCGGCGGGTACGTTGTGCCAAGCCGCCAATGGCGGCCATCAAACACATGTCGTCGGGGGCAGTGCGTGCAGCGCCAAGGCGGGCAAGGGCAGTAGCGCCCGTGCCGAGGAGTCCGGCGGCAACGGCACGGCGGTTGCCGTGGCCGATGCCGGCGGACAGGCCGATGCGCGATCACTGCAGCCGAAGTCGACGGCGCTGGCCGGTGCGCCCCGAGGTGGGCAGGCGCATTCGTACACCACTGGGCCGGGTGCCATGTCGGTGGCCCAATCCGCACCGGGCGGCACCTCCGTCGCCATCGGCGGGTGGGGCGGTCGCGCCATCGCGGTACCTGAGGGCACCGCGTGCAGTGGTGGTTTCGCGGCAGCATGGGTGTCCAACTCCGGAAAGCTGTGCATCCACAGCGGGGCGGTCGGGTTCCAGAACTGATGGCCGTTGTCGCCACCATCGCGGTGGTCGTGGCGATCGTCGCGATCATCCTCGGTCCGCCGCTGCTGTGGATCCGGGCACGCGTCGTAGACGAGTCTGGCTTCACCTCGGCCGTCCGGGAACTCGGCGAGACCACCGAGGCCCGTGAGTACCTCGCGGACACGATCACCAAACAGATCGCCGCACACGCCGGCAAGGTGACCGGCGTCTTGGCCCGTCCGCTTGCCGTGCGCTTCACCAACTCCGAGGGCTTCGCCGACGACGTCGCCGACTTGGCGGCCCAAGCCCACGAATGGCTGTTCTCGCCGCCGCCACCCGGCGTCGACCCCGAGGTCATGCAACTGGACCTGACGGCCATGGTCCGGCGGGTCGCCGGACAGGTGACCCCGGGGCTGGCCGACAAGATCCCCACGATCCGGGTTCCGGTGGGGCAGAATCGACCGGCCCTGGAAGCGGGCCGTTATCGTCCGCTGGCAGAGCGGGTATCGCGGTGGGGGACCGCATGCGTCGTCGTCGCCGCCCTCGCTTCAATGGTCGCGCTGGCGTTCAGCCAGCATCGTGGCGTGATCGTGGCGGTCCTCGGCGTCGGGTGTTTGTTGTCGGCGGCGGCAACCAACGCTGCCGCCACCTATCTGCGCAAACGGGCCACGGCCGAGCTTGCCGTCGCAGATCCCGGGATGGCGCGGCTCGGCGGAAAGGCCGTCGGTGAACTGCTGGACAACCTCCACGAGTGGGTCGGCATGCTCGTCCGGAGTGGTGCCATCCTGATCGCGGTCGGCCTGCTCATCGCCATCCTGTTCTGAGCACGCCCAGTAGTCTGTCCGGATGCGCAGCCTTGCAGCCTTCCTTGCCGGCCTGATCGCCGTCGCCGCGATCGTCGTCGCGCTTCCCACGTTATGGGTCACCGAGCGGGTCGTCGACGCCGACGGATTCCGTGCGACGGCGACGGCGATGGGGCAGAGCGCCCAGGTCCGCACCTACATGGCCGACACGATCACCAACCAGGTCCAGCGCCGCGCCGGCGCGACCGCCGGGGCGCTGGTGGCACCGTTCGCGCAGCGCTACACGCAGTCACCGGCATTCACCGAGGACTTCGTCGATCTGGCCAGCCAGCAGCATCAATGGTTGTTCGAGCCCGCACCGCCCGGCGTCGACCCGGGCGTCATGCAGCTCGACCTCACCAACATGGTCCGTCGCGTTGCCGCGCAAGCCAACCCGGCACTCGCCCAGCGGATCCCGGGCCCGATCCTCGTCCCCGTCAGCGACCGCGACCAGGCGCTGGAGGCCGGTCGCTATCAACAGTCGGGTGTGCAGGTGAAGCGTCTGGCTTACGGGAGCATCGTCGTGGGCGTGATCGCCGCGGTGCTTGCGCTGCTGGTGTCCCGGCGGCGCGGCACCACACTGGTGTGGCTGGGGTTGGGCGGCGTGCTGTCGGCCGCCGCGAGCTTCGCGGGCGGCTATTACTTCTCAGCCCGCGCGAAGGATGAGGTCGCAGTCACCGAGGCAGGCATGCGCGAGGTCGCCGAGTCGGCGATCAACGGGCTCGTCGACAACCTGCACCAGTGGTGTCTGGCCGTCGGCGGTGTCGGAGTGGCGGTCGTCGTCGTCGGACTCGTCGTGCGGGCACTGACTGCAGATTGACTGTTCGTTCGGGGCCGTCGCCCCGGCGTCAGATCGTCTCCGGCACCGGTTGGCCGGGGAACAACTGCCGGTACTGCTTGGCGAACTGGCGTCGGCCGGTGATGCGCCACAGTAGTCGCACCGGCGGCGGCACGGCGGCGAAGAACTCTGCTCGATCGGCGGGTGACGAGTTCGCCAAGAGCAGCCCCAACTGCGGCAGCAGACGGCTCTTGGGGATCGCGTTGATGCTGTGTTTGGCCAGCCCGGACCATTCCTTCTGCGTAATGACCCGTTCGACGACCGGGACCACTTCGACGACCTCGCGCCGCAGGTGCACCGTCAACACGCCCAACATCCTGGTGTAGGCATCGGTCAGTTTCTCGCCCGTCGCTGGGTCGGCATTGCTCCGCCACGCGGTCAGCAGCGGTTCGGTCTCCGCGAGAAGTTCGCTCACCTGGACGTGGTGTGCGCGCATTTGGCCGACGTGCAGGGCGCAGCTGGGGGAACGCTGTTCGAGTCGGTCCCAGAGGAGTTCGTCCTCGGACTCGTGATGGGTGTGCAGCGTCGCATCCAGATCGGCCAGCCACTGGCCGATGAATTCGCTACGCGAAGTCTCACCGGGACCCACCGATCCGATCAACCCGGGTGCTTGCTCGTAGGCCCACAAGAAGGCGTTGTGCAGAATGCGCATCTCTTCGCCGCTGCACAGCTTGGGACCGTCGGGGACAGGCGGCTGCACTTCGCCGGGCAGGGGCGCATAGTCGATGGCCATTGGGGCCTCCACAGGGCTGGCGTGGATTATGGCTCAACGGTACGAGTCGCAAATGCCCAGGTCAAGAACCCAATTGTTGCCAGAGGAATTCGAAGGCGAGGGCGGACAGGAACGCCGCCTGCTTGTTGTTCGCGGAGCCACCGTGGCCGCCCTCGATGTTCTCGTAGTACCAGACGTCGGAATGCCCGGTTTGCTCCAGTATCGCTGCGAATTTGCGGGCGTGGCCAGGGTGCACGCGGTCGTCGCGCGTTGACGTCGTGATCAGGATGGGCGGGTACTCGACGTCGGCGCGGACGTTCTGGTACGGAGAGAACGGCTCCATGAACGCCCACTGCTCCGGGTCGTCGGGGTTGCCGTACTCGGCCACCCAGGACGCCCCGGCGAGCATCGTGTGATAGCGCCGCATGTCGATCAGTGGGACCTGGCAGACCAGGGCGCCGAAGAGCTCGGGGTAGCGGGTGAGCATCACGCCCATCAGCAGCCCGCCGTTGGACCCGCCCATCGCGCCGAGCTGCGCGACGGTGGTGAGTCCCCTGGCGACCAGGTCCTTCGCGACCGACGAGAAGTCCTCGTACACCAGGTGGCGCCCGGCCTTCTGTGCTTGCGAGTGCCATGTCGGTCCGTACTCGCCGCCGCCGCGGATGTTGGCGATGACATAGATCCCGCCCTCGACGATCCAGTTTCGGCCGGGCACCGGTGTGTAGCCGGGCACGAGCGCGTTGACGAAGCCGCCGTACCCGTAGAGGAGGGTCGGGCCGGACTCGACGTCACGGCGTCGCACGACGAAATAGGGGATCCGTGTGCCGTCGTCGGAGGCGGTGAAGAATTGTTCGACCACGATGTTGTCCGCATCGAAGAACGCCGGCGAATGTTTGATCGGTGTCACACCGTCGACGGTGGTCCCGTGCAGCATGGTCGGCGGTGTGACGAAGGTGCTGGAGACCAGGAAGATCTCATCGCCGTCTTCGGGGTCGGTGTCGTGCACGCCGATGGTGGCCAGTGGCGGCAATCCCCGCAACTCCGACGGTTGCCAGTCGCCCAATGACAGCAGCGACAGCTGAGTGGCGACGTCGTGCAACGTCGTGAGCACCAGATGGGACTGGGTGAACACGATGCTGGCCAGGCTCGTCGTCGCATCCGGGGTGAACAGCACGGTCGCCTCCCGTCGTCCGGCGTGGACGAAGGCGTCGTAATCGAAGACGAGGAGGCTGCCCGGCTCGTGCACCGCCGTGCCCAGTTCCCACGGAGATCTCGTGATGACGAAGAGCCACTGGCGGTAGGGCTGCGATAGGGCATCGGTGGGCAGATCGATCAGCGTGAGGCCACCGGTGTCCGGGTCGAGTTCGTAGTTGAGCGAGTTGTAGAAGTCGGTCGCACGTTCGGCGAAGTGCCGCTCAAACCCCGGGACGCTGCTGTAGGAAGCACCGGCGGCCACGTCGGTGTACTCGCCTGTGTACACCGTCGGTGCATTCGTGAGGGCGGTGCCGCGGGACCAGCGCTTGGTGATGCGTGGATAGCCGGACTCGGTCAGCGATGGCTGGCCGTCGGGGGCTTCGCCGAAGTCGGCGCTCACGTAGACGGTGTCCGGGTCGAGCCAGCTTATCGTCGACTTCCCCTCGGGGAGGTGGAAGCCACCGTCTTCGGGAGCCACCCACTCGCGTGTCACGAGGTCGAACTCGCGGGTGACGGTCGCATCGGCGCCCCCGCGCGAGAGGGACACCAGGACATGGCGCCATACGCCGGACCCGTCGCGCGGGCGCAGGACGTGCGCCCCCGCCCACACCCATTTCTCGTCGTTCTCGGTGGCGAGGGCGTCGACGTCGATGAGCACGTCCCACTCGGGCTTCTCGGTGCAGTAGGACTCCAGCGTGGTGCGGCGCCACAGGCCGCGCGGGTGGTCGGCGTCGCGCCAGAAGTTGTAGAGGAACTCGCCGCGCCGGGTGATACCGGGGAGTTTGTCGTCATTGTCGAGGATGGCCAGGGTTGCGCTGCGCAACTGCTCGAAGTGTGGGGTACTCGCGAACTCGTCGACCGTCGCCTTGTTCTGGTGGCGCGCCCAGTCGAGTTGCGCCTGCCCTTCGATGTCTTCGAGCCATTCGTTGGGATCCGCGGTGTTGGTCATCCGTCCATCATGCACGAACGGCCCCGGATGACCCGGGGCCGTTCGCGGCGTGTGGAAACGCTTGTGGCGTTTACCTGCGATTACTCCGCACCGACGAGGTCGGTGTACTTCTGCGCAACGATCTCCTGAACCTTCTTGGCATCGTCGACGGCGGCCTTTGCCTTGACGACGGCCTCGCCGAGGGCCTTGGCCTGTTCGATCGAGGCGATGTGGAACTTGGCGTGGCGGTGGAACTTCTTGGTGATGTTGCCCGAGAGCCCGTTCTCCACCTCGAGACGCTTGACCAGGTCCACCTTGGCCTCGCCGGAGCCCTCCGTGAAGTCGATCTCGGGCAGGTCGACCCACACGATGTTGGGGCGCGACGTCGAGCCGAAGATGTAGCGCAGCTTGGTCAGGTCACACACGACCTGCCACAGCGTCTGCGATGCGTCGGGCTTACCCGGGTCCGGCGTGCGGTACGGCTGGGCGGCGTTGCGGATGATGCTGAACATCGCGGCGACGGCCTCTTCGGAGTCGGCCGGCTGGTTCTGGTGGTTGACGTAGTACAGCGCACGCGCGAACCGGTCGGGCGCATTGCAGGTGCCCGGCAGCGGGTCGTCGCCGCCCAGCCCCTGGAACTTCTTTACCAGTTCCAGTTGCTGGTCGTAGCTCGGCGAATTCGTCATCACCAGGTAGTCGCGACTGTGGTGGACCTTCAACTCACCGTCGATGTACTCGAAGATCACAGAATCGCCCTGGGCGTCGTCGAGCGCCAGGTGGATCGCCGGCTGGCTGCCTCCGGTCGGATCCGACATCGGGATGACCTGTGGGTTGTTGGTCTTGGTCCACTCAACCGCATCGGCGACGGTGGCGAAGTTGTCCAGGTAGTACTGCAACCACACCGACATCGCCAGCTGGGGGCGTGAGTCATCGGGGTCGCCGTACTTCGACTCGGCCAGCCACAGGATGTGCCCGGCCAGGCCCTTCTCGTTCATCCCGTCGGTCGACAGCAGGTCGTAGACGCCGGCGACGATGCTGCCGTACTTGGCCTTCCACGTGAGCTTGCCGTGGACGCGGTCATCGCGCTCGATCCCGCGGGGCAGCTTCCACAGATTGGTGTGGAGGTCCTGGTGGAAGTCCATGTTCCGCCCGACGACGACGGCACCGTTGGCGTCGGGCCAGATCACACGAGTACACATAGGAGTTCTTCGCCTTCTTCTTCTGATCTCTTCCGGGCGAGGGGGTTCGCCCTTTTCGACCCTACGTCCGGGAATCGGGCATTAGCGCCCCGGGTGCGTAGTACGAATGTGAGAACAGATCAGCCGATCGCCTCGCCAGTGCGCACCGGGCAGCGGGTGTGGGTGTAGATCGTCGGCATGCACAGATTGCAGTGCGTGCACTGCGAGTGGACCGTCGGGTCGACTGCCAGACGGCGCGGCAGATCCGGCTCGCGCAGCAGTGCGCGGCCCATGGCGACGAAGTCGAATCCTTCGCTCATCGCGGCGTCGATGCTGGCGCGGTCGGTGACCCCGCCCAGCAGGATCACCGGCATCGCCACCGCCGCCCGCAACTGCTTGGCCAGAGGCAAGAGGTAGGCGTCGTGGTACGGGTAGTGCTTGAGGAAGACCGGCCCGGCGACTTTCAACCCCCAGCGCATCGGCCCGGAGAATGCATCGGCGAACTCTTTGCGCGGGACATCGCCGTGGAACAGGTACATCGGATTGAGCAGCGAGCTGCCCGCGGTTGGCTCGATGGCGTCGAGGTGGCCGTCGGCTTCGAAGAGTCGAGCGGTCGCGCACGCCTCGTCGACGTCGAAACCGCGCAGCGGCCCGCGCCGCGGAGTGCCGTCGTACATGTTCAGCTTTGCCCAGACTGCGACCTGGTCGCCGACGGCTGCGCGGACCGCCGCGGCCACCTCGCGGGCGAATCGGGCGCGGTTGACCAGGGGGCCGCCGTAGCCATCGCGCCGGCGGTTGAGCAGCGGCGAGAGGAAACTCGACAGCAGATAGTTGTGGCCGCAGTGTAATTCGAGGGCGTCGAACCCGGCATCGACGGCGAGCCTGGCCGCATCGGCGAACGCCGCGACGAGGCCGGCGATCTCGTCGGCATCGGGGGACTGCGTCACCGACATGCCCATCGGGGCCGGGATGCGCGAGGCCGCCAGCGCGGGGACCCGATTCGACACCGAGTTCGCGACGGGGCCGGCGTGACCGATCTGCGCGGCGGCCAGCGCTCCTTCGTTGTGAATCGCATCGGTCAGGCGGACCAGACCCGGCACGGCCTCGGGGCGCAACCAGATCTGGTGACGGTCGGTGCGCCCGCCGGGGGTCACCGCGCAATAGGCGACGGTGCTGATAGCGACGCCGCCGGCGGCGACCTCCCGATGGAAGGCGATCAGATCGTCGGTGACCAGCGCGTCGGGCGTCATCCCTTCGAAGGTGGCGCACTTGATGAGCCGGTTGCGCGTGCGCAACGGCCCCAAGCGGGCCGGGGCGAACGGATCGGGGGCTGTGGATGTGGTCATCGGAGGGCCTTCTTCGGGGGCTGGTTACGGGGCCGGAGTTGGGGGTGCGGTGAGCCCGGCGATCACAAAGTCGCGCAGCGCCGCAATCGCGTCGGGGGACAGCGGGGTCGCGCCGGTCCGCCCGAAAGAGGTCAGGATCAGATCGAAAGCCAGCGCCCAGCGCGCCCGGGCGGACTTCTCGTCGACGTTGGGCAGCGTCGCGCTCCACCTCCGCAGCGAGGTCCAACCCTTGGGACGGCGGGCGTGCGGCGCGTCGGCGATGAGTCGTGCGAGCAGGTGCAGGTGGGTGCGGCCGAGCGCGTCGGACTGGATTTCGATGAAGGGCGTGAGTATCGCGTCGACGACGTCGGGGACCGGTGACGCAGCGGTGAGGCCGTCGAGCGCGTCGCGCCAGCGGGGCACGAGCCGCTCGTCGAGGAGCGCGACGACGAGGTCCTCCTTGGTGCCGAAGTGGTAATGGACGGCGGCGACGTTGGCGTGCGCCGCCGCGCAGATCGCCCGCACCGAGACCGCGTCGAAAGGGGACTGCGCGAACAACTCCTCGGCACACGACAGGAGGCGTTCTCGGGTGGCGGTTTCGACGGTCACCCATCCAGTACACCTCATTTCAATCACCGATTCAATTGCTGATTGATACGGCGATCGGCTGGTCGCCGAGACCCCCTGCGACGGACATGTCCGAGCGCTAGGCTGAGAGCCGTGTCAGAACACTTTGAAACCGTTGTCCTGGGTGCTGGGCCCGGTGGGTATGTGGCCGCAATCCGGTCCGCCCAACTCGGCCGCTCCACCGCCGTCATCGAAGAGAAGTGGTGGGGAGGTGTCTGTCTGAACGTCGGGTGCATCCCGTCCAAGGCGCTGCTGCGCAACGCGGAACTGGCGCACATCTTCAAGCACGAGGCCGCGACGTTCGGGATGAGCGGTGACGTCAGCTTCGACTTCGGATCGGCTTTCGACCGCAGTCGCACGGTGTCCGACGGCATCGTCAAGGGCGTCCACTTCCTGATGAAGAAGAACAAGATCACCGAGATCGACGGTTACGGGGTGTTCCGTGACGCAAAGACCATCGTCGTCGGCGACCGGGAGATCACCTTCGACGACGTCATCATCGATACCGGCTCCACGGTGAAGCTGCTGCCCGGCGTCGAGCTGTCCGACAACGTCGTCACCTACGAGACGCAGATCCTGACCCGCGACCTGCCCGACTCGATCGCCATCGTCGGGGCCGGTGCGATCGGCATGGAGTTCGGTTACGTGCTCGCCAACTACGGTGTCGACGTCACCATCATCGAGTTCCTCGATCGTGTGCTGCCCAACGAGGACGCCGACGTGTCCAAGGAGATCGCCAAGCAGTACAAGAAGCTCGGCGTGAAGCTGTTGACGTCGACCAAGGTGCAGACCGTCACCGACAACGGCAGCTCGGTCACTGTCACCTACGCCGATGCCAAAGACCAGCCGGGCGAACTCACCGTCGACCGAGTATTGATGTCCGTCGGGTTCGCTCCCCGCGTGACCGGCTTCGGCCTGGAGAACACCGGTGTCGCACTCACCGAGCGCGGCGCGATCGCGATCGACGACTACATGCGCACCAACGTGCCGGGGATCTACGCGATCGGCGACGTCACCGCGAAGCTGCAGCTGGCCCACGTGGCCGAGGCGCAGGGCATCGTCGCCGCTGAGACCATCTCCGGGGCGGAGACCATGACGCTCGGTGACTACCGGATGATGCCGCGCGCCACGTTCTGCCAGCCGCAGGTCGCGTCCTTCGGGTTGACCGAGGCGCAGGCCAAGGACGAGGGCTATGCCGTCAAGGTCACGACGTTCCCGTTCAGTGCCAACGGCAAAGCGCAGGGGCTGGCCGAGACGGCCGGCTTCGTCAAGCTGATCACCGATACCACCCACGACGAGCTGCTCGGCGCGCACCTCGTCGGCGACAACGTCTCGGAGTTCCTGCCCGAGCTCACGCTCGCCCAGAAGTGGGATCTCACCGCCAAGGAATTGGCACGCAACGTGCACACGCATCCGACGATGTCGGAGGCGCTGCAAGAGGTATTCCACGGTGCCATCGGGCACATGATCAACCTGTAGGCCCAGCGGCCGTAAACGCGGATTGGACGGGGGCTCCCGGCGCATGCGCCGGGAGCCACCCCTCTACCCGTCCGTGTCCGACTCGATCTCGGACAGCTCAGTGGCGACGTGGAACGGCGGGGTGCTCTTACCGATGATTCGGTAGCGGTCCCAGAAGTCGACGTCGCCGACAAAAGCATCGCGGCTGCTGTGCGGTGTGCGGATCACGCACGGCAGCCGTTGTAGGTCGCCGACGATGTCGGCGAGTTGGTCGTTGGGCGAGATCCGGCCCGTCCAACGGAAGATCCCGTCGATCGGTTCGCGGTACCCGAGCATCTCGACGTCCACGTCGATCTCGGTGCCGCGCAGGATGATCGTCGCGGGCCCGCGGTAGTCGGACTCCTCGTGCGGATCGTCGTTGAACGCCGGTCGCGCGGAGGGTGCCTCCGTGGCCATCACCGCACCTCCTTCGCCCATCAGATCCTGCGTTTGCCTGATTCGGCCCGCCTATGAAAACCAGAGTATACGGTACTCGTAGTACGCGTAACTAATTCTGGTCAATTGACCAGAACGCCTGGAGGGGGTTGCGTTGGACGAGAGGGATGAGCGCGACGGATTGCCACGCACCGTCGAAGGTGGGCCTGCCAAGCACCGCGGCCGCATCGCCGATCGGCAGACGACCGCACAGCGGTTGCTGCTGGCCGCGGCCGAAGAGTCCTACAGCGGGGATCTCGACGTCGATTGGGACGCCGACGTCGCGCCGAACCTCGCCTGGTTCCCGACCCGACTGTCCTCGATCCACGGCTCGCCGGAGTGGGAGTGCCTAACCCCGGATCAGCGCATCGAACTCGGCCGCCACGAGTTGGTCAACGTGCTGACCTTCGCGATGCGTGCCGAAGCGGCGATCACCCTGCTGATGTTCCGCAACATCGGCGAAAGCGCCAACCTCATGAGCGACGTGACGCGATACACGCTCAAGGCGATCCAGGAGGAGACGCGCAACAGTGCCATGTTCTCGCGGCTGGTCAACAAGACCGGCCTCGCCATCAATCGTCCCCACCGCGAGGCGTGGCTGACTGCCAAGTTCGTGTTGTTCGTGCCGGCCGGAATTTTGACCAGCGGGCTGATCCTGCTGCTGCAAGAGGCCATCCACAGCTATGCGACGGCGATGGCGGTCGATCCGACGGTGCAGCCGCATGTGCGACAGGCGATGCGGATCCACGAGATGTCCGATCACCGACACCTCGAATACTCGCTCAACGAGTTCCGGCTTGCCGTGGGCCGTGCCGGGCGATTGCGCCGCCGTGTCACCGGCGCTGTGCTCGCGCGGGCGACGGCGGGGCTGTACCCGTTGATCCTCAACGGCGCCATCTACCCGTCGATCGGGATCGACTCCCGCAGCGGTCTGCGGATCGCACACGACGAGCCGCAGTACAGCCTGCGTGCACGGGCGCTGACCGACTCTTTTGTCAGCCACGCCCGCGAGGCAGGGCTGTTCCGCACGCGGCACGAGAGGGCCATCCTCCGACGCGGCAAGGTATGGCCTGCGGAGGTGCCCGACACTGTTCCCGCGGGTGGTCGGGATGGTTGACACCGACGATCACGCGACCCAAACTGGAACTACGAGTACCGGTTACTTCCGGGCGGAGGGATCACGATGACCATCGAGCAATCCGATACGCGACCGGGTGGCAACGAACTCGGTGCCTCCACTGTTCAAGTGCGCCGAGTCGGCGACCGGCAGACGACCGCCCAACGACTCTTGCGCTCGACTGCTGATCGCGCTTACCACCCCGAACTCGACATCGACTGGGACCGGCCGTTGGCCCCCGACAAGGGCTGGGTCATGGAGCACCGCCAGTCGCTGTACGGCACGAAGGTCTGGGATGAGCTCACCCCCGAGCAGCGCACCGAGCTCGGCAAGCACGAGGCGGTATCGGTCCTCAGTTTCGGCCTGTTGGCCGAGGTCGGGCTATCGATGAATCTGATGAGGTCGATACTCGAGAACCACGTGATGGTCGACGACCACTGCCGGTACGCCCTCGCCGAGGTCGGTGAGGAGACCCGGCACTCCACGATGTTCAGCCGCCTGGTCAACAAGTCCGGTGTCGCGCCGTACACCTACCCGCGCCCCTTCCTGAAGGCCCTTCGGCTCGTCGGATTCCTCCCCATCGGGCCGTCCAGCTATGCGGGCACACTCCTCATCGAGGAGGTCCTCGACCGGCTGCAGCGCGAAGGCGCTGCCGATGAGACCGTCCAGCCCCACTTCCGGCAGCTGATGAAGATCCACGTCCTCGAAGAGGCCCGCCACATCACCTATGCGCGCGAGGAGATGGTGCGGTCGATGGCCAAGCACGGCAAGGCATACAACGCCGTGCACCGGGGCATCTTCTCCGTCATGGTGCTGAGCGTCATGCCGACGCTGATCAATCCGAAGGTGTACAAGTCCGTCGGGATCAGCCGCCTGCGCGGGCTCATCGCCAGCCAGGCCAGCCCGGAGTATCGCGACCGCGCGGTGTTCATGACCGAGCCGCTCCTGCGGTTCTGCTATGAGGCCGGTTTCATCCGCGGTGCGGTGTCCAGCCGGATCATGCGAGCGTCGCGCGCGTTGCCCGACGACATCATCGCCGAGCTGAAAGGCCAGAAGCCCTCGACGGTGCAGGAGTGACCGGACTCGCCTCCGTCGCCGCCAACACGCACGTCCAGACACTGGAGGTGCTCGAGGTGATCGCTGAGACCGCCGACGCGGTGTCAGTGGTGCTGGCCGTGCCGGACTCCCTGGTCCACAAATTCCGCTATCTACCCGGCCAGTTCCTGACGGTGCGCGTACCCGGACCAGACGGGGAGATGTCGTCGGTCGCCCGCTGCTATTCGTTGTCGAGCTCCCCGCACCTCGACGACCAATTGGTCATCACCGTCAAGCGCGTGCCCGGCGGCTACGCGTCGAACTGGATTTGCGATCACCTGCGCGCCGGTGACCACCTGACGGTGCTCTCCCCGTCGGGGAAGTTCGTCCCCCGATCGCTGCACCAGGATCTACTGCTGATCGGGGCGGGCAGCGGTGCGACTCCACTGATGTCGATCGTGAAATCGACGCTGATCGGGGGGAGTGGCGCCATCTACTTCCTCTACGCCAACCGCAGCTCCGACGACGTGATCTTCGCCGCCGAGCTCGACGAGATCAATACCGAGTTTCCCGACCGTCTCACCGTCCACCACCACCTCGACGACCGCGACGGGGTGATGACACCCGAGCAGTTGGCCCCGCGGCTACGGTCCTACGGACGGTGCGACGTCTACCTCTGCGGCCCCGACGGGTTCATGACAATGGTGCGCGGGGCGCTCGCTGAGGCCGGCGTCCCGTCGGCACACATCCACACCGAGATCTTCCAGTCGTTGGCCGGCGATCCGTTCGCCGACATCGTGATCCCGCCCATCACCGAGAGCCCCGATGACGCCACGGTGCGCGTCGCGCTGGGCGGAACCACCCACACGCTGTCCTGGCCGCGGGAGACCCCGCTGCTTGATGTCCTGCTGTCGAAAGGGCTCGACGCGCCCTACTCGTGCCGCGAAGGAGCCTGCAGCGCATGCGCGTGCACGGTCCGATCCGGCGATGTGAGGATGCGGCGCAACGACACCCTCGTCGACGCCGATCTGGCCGCCGGATTGACGTTGGCATGCCAGGCCGTCCCCGTCTCCGACGACGTCGAGATCGAGTTCGACCAGTAACCGGCTGGCCTCCTCGGCCGCGGGATACGGTGGGCGCGTGGCTTCCAAGCTCCCCCCGACGTCGCGGTTCGCGCGCGGTAGGAAGATGACGGCCGTCGCGGCGAACCATGTCGTGCGCGACGCGGGCCGTCGGGTGTCGTCGGTGGGCAAGTCGCCGCAGGAGAAGGAGCAGGCACGCGACAAGACGGTGATCCTGCTGGCCAATCAGCTGACCAACGTGCTCGGCGGCATGAAGGGCGCCGCGATGAAAGTCGGTCAGATGCTGTCGGTTCTCGACATGCCGTACCTGCCTGACGAGGTGGCACCGCAGTTCCAGGAACGGTTGGCCGTCCTGCGCGATCAGGCCCCCGAGGTCGACGCGGCGACGATGAGCGCCGCCGTCGCCCACGAACTCGGTCGGCCGCTCGACCAGGTGTTTTCCCGGTTCGGGACCGGCGCCGTCGCGTCGGCGTCAATCGGCCAGGTCTACCGCGCCACGCTGCACGACGGGCGCGAGGTCGCGGTGAAGATCAAGTACCCGGGGATCGACGACGCGGTGCGCGCCGACATCAAGAATCTGGTGGCGTTCCTCAAGTTCTGGCGTCGCAAACTGCCCGCGTTGGGAAGCAAGGAGCTGATCGCCGAGCTCCGCTCGACCCTGGCCAGCGAGTTGGACTATGTCGCCGAGGCGCGCAACCAGGCGAGTCTGGCAAGCGCGTACGAGGGGCACCCGTTCATCGTCGTGCCGCGTGTCGTCGAAGGCTTGTCGACCGACCAGATGTTGGTGACGGAGTGGTTCGACGGTGAGCCGTTGGCGTCGGCGACGACGCATGCGGCGCACCAGCGTGACCGGATCGGCGAAATCGTCTACCGCTTCTACATCGGCTCCATTTATCGGCTCGGCGAGTTCTCCGGCGACCCCCACCCGGGCAACGTGCTACTCGGGTCCGACGGCCGGCTCGGTTTCGTCGACTTCGGCTCCTACAAGCAGATCGACGCCGACGCGCGCGAGTTCGAACTCGCCGTGTGGCGCGCCGGCGCGGCGCAGAACGGCGACGAGGTGCTGCGGCTGGCGTTGACGCAGGGCGTGTTCGACGGCGATTCGGCGATCTCGGCCGACAAATCCCTGCAGTACACGCTGCAGGCCTTCGGTTGGCAGATGGTCGACGACGAGGTGACGATGACTCGCGACCGCGCGAGGGGCGTCATGTCAGTTCTCGACCCCCGGGGTGAGTCGTTCACCGACATGCGCGAGCAGTCCCTCCCCGCCGAGATCCTCGTGTCGCGCCGAGTCGACATGCTCACTGCCGGGATGCTGGGACAGCTCGAGGCGACGGCCAACTGGTTCCGCATCGCCGCAGAGTGGGTGTACGACGCGGAGCCGGTCACCGCGCTGGGGCGCGCCGAACAGCAGTGGCGCGAGCAGCGCCGCGGCTCGGGCGATTCGACTCAGTAGTCCTCGTCGTCCTCGTCGTCGATGACCGCCAGGTGTAGCGGCTGGCTCACGTCGATCTCGACGCCCTCGTCGAGATTCGCCGTGATGATGCCGATGATCGACCGAGTGACCTGGTTGATGAACAGGTCGCGGTCCATGGCGCCGTCACCGGATGCCTCGCTGCGGATCCACCAGTCGGCGGCCGAGGCGGTCATCCCGAACACGGAGTACACGACCAGCTCGAATTGGCGGTGGTCGCTGATGAAGTCGGAGAGAAGCTCCTCGGCCACCTCGGAAGCACGGTCGACGGCGCCGCGCGCAAGGATCAGCGGATGCTCCGTGTCGCCGGTGGCCGACAGGTACTGGCCGGTCGCCAGGAACTGAACGACGTTGGGGTGCTCCTCGATGGTGTCGGCGAGCTCACTGACCAGTCGCCGCACGATCTGCTCGCCGGAATCCTCGTAGATGTTCAGCGTCCCCGACAGGCGGTCCCACAGCATCTCCACCCAGTGCTCGAGGATGGCCCGGTAGAGGTCGTTCTTGGTGTCGAAGAACCGGTAGAGCTTGGGTTTGCGGACGCCCATCTCGGCGCAGATGTCGTCGAGTGTGGCCTGTGGTCCGATGGTGTCGATCGTCCGGATGGATGCTTCGACGAACTCCGCGCGGACCTTGATGCGGTGATCGGCCCACCGGGTGGTGCGGGCGTCTTCACGCTTGGCAGCTACCGGACTGGGCACGGATCAACGATACGCGATCCATCCACCGGAACGTTGCCGTCCGAGACGCAGCGGTTGGGCGATCGGGAGGTCAGGCGCGCTGCGCCGGAGCGAGTCGGACCAGGATGACGCAGCTGGCGCCGCCGAAATCCGACAACACGCTGGTGGTGAACCCGGCCGGGGCGGGATGGGTGACGGCGAGAACCTGGTCCAGGACGCCCTCGATGATGCTGTACGACACGGTCGGATCGGTGCGTGTCACATCGTGCAGCGTGCAGGAGCAGATGGAGATGTTGAGGACATCGGCGACCATGGATGTCGACTGCACTTCAAAGCCGAGCTTGGTCAACGTCGATTCGATGACCTCGACCGGGTCGGCGGCTTCGGAGTCCTGATAGTCGTCGAGGGTCGGCGCGGCCCATCGTCGGCCGATCTCGACGGCGGCGGCCCGGCGCGACTCCTCGTCGTCGCCGAGGCTTTCCACAAGCAGGCCGATGAGGCGTAGTTCGGGTTTGGGGATCGAGGTCGAGTAGCCCGTGCGCGGTCGGCCCACCGAGGTGCTGGGCAGCGGCACCGCCACGACCAACCCGTCGTTGATGAGTTTGTTGAGATGGAATCGCGCTGTGCTCACGTGCAGGTCGAGGACTTCGGCGACGTGCGACGCATCGACCGGTCCATCGGCCGCCTCGATGGTCACCAGTACGTGGTCGCGCTGGCGGGCACGGCTGCTCATCGCGGATCCTTCCCTCGTGTGTCTGGCTGCTTCTGGCATCTCTGACACGCCAGGATAGTCGGTTTTCCGCGTGTGATCGGTGACCGTGCCTTCTAAGCCCGTCGACGACGCACGCCGGCTGCGGCGATTCCGGCGGCCAGGAAGGCGACCGACAGCAATGCGAAGTAGCCCAGTGCGCCGCTGCGGCCCCACGGCGGGGTGAGCGCCAGCCACTGTCCGGTCCCGTAGATTCCGTTGAGAAACGGCATGTATTGCTGCACGGTCATCCCGTTGGGGATGAGTGCGATGGCGTCCTCCACGACGCCGGCCCACAGCAGCATCAGTGCGATCGCGGTGAGTCCGGAACCGGTGAGCGCGGCGAGGCCGACCCCCAGCGACGCGGCGCAGTAGGCAAAGAAGGGAACGGCCCAGCAGAAGCGCAAACCGGCCGAAGAACCCAGGTCCACCCCGCCGTAGACGACGGGGAACAGGTGCGGCAGCGTCGTCATGAGCACTACGACGAGGCCAAGCGTCACTGCCGCCGCGATGAGGCCGTAGAAGACCGAACGGGCGATGATCACCGTCGACGGTGAACCGAACAGGTAGCGCTCGGTGTCGGCCGTAGTGCCCGATGCCGCCGCAGCCTGGGCATGGGCCGCGCCGATGGCCAGGATCAACACCCCCAGGTTGATCACCCAGTAGACCGAGTTGTTGGATTCGACGGCCGAGACGGTGATCGACGTCGTCTCCATCGTCGCGAACCGTTCCGACACGGCCGCGATGGCGTACGTGATGAGCAGCGGTAGCGCGATCCCGAAGGGTATGGCGATGAACCACCATGGGCTGCGCCGGCCGGCCGCGCGGGTGGCTTCGGCGGCGACCGCCGCGGTCAGCGTGCTCATCGCGAGTACTCCGGGGGTGCGTCGGTGCCTCCGACGGCCCGCAGGTAGGCCTGCTCGAGGTCGGGGTCTGTGCCGAGGAAATCGTGCAATTGTGCGTCGGCGACGAGGCGCCCGCGCGACAGCACCAGGATTCGATCCGCGTTGCGCCTAACCTCGTCGAGCTGGTGGGAGGCGACGAGAACTGCCCGTCCGGCGTCGGCGAGTTCGCGCAGCAACGTCCGCAACCAGATGATTCCGGCGATGTCGAGGCCGTTGAGCGGCTCGTCGAACAGCAGGACCGGTGGATCGCCGATCAGGGCTCCGGCGATCCCGACTCGTTGGCGCATGCCCAGCGAGTAGCCGTCGACGGGTTGATCGGCGACGGCGGTGAGGCCGACGGTGTCCAGCACCTGCTCGACCCGATCGTCACCGATCCCCGCCGAGCGGGCCAACCACCGCAAGTGCCGGCGCGCGGTGTGGCGGCCGGCGAACGCGTCGTGGTCGAGGTGGATGCCCAAGTGGCGTACCCGACTGGACCGTCGTGCCCGGTCCGACCAGGGTGCGCCGTCGATCTCGACGGTTCCCCGATCGGGGGTGGCGATCCCGCTGGCGCAGCGCAACAGGGTCGACTTGCCCGCACCGTTGAGGCCGAGCAGGTAGGTCAACGAACCGGGCGCGACCTCGGTGGAGACGTTATCCAGGACGGTGTACCCGCCGTAGCTCTTGGTCAGTCCCTCGATCCGCAGCCCGGTGCCGTGCGCGCGCGACACCCGGTGTGTCAGGCGTTGCAGTAGATCGGCAGCCCGACGGTCTTCACGCCCTTGCACATCGAGCTCGACGCGAGCTTCCAGTTGCCCTGGTAGACGAAGTCGATGGGCATGTTGACGTCGGGCCGGCCGGCCGACCGGGCGTGCAGGTTGACCGTCGCGACGTTGCCCTTGCGGACGATCGGGCCGGTCACCGTCGACGATCCGCGCGGTGCGCGGAACAGGCCCAGGTTGTACACGGTGCGGGGCACGACGACCGCGCTCTCGCCACCCTCGACGTTGCGGGCCTTGGCGGCGTCGGAGGCTGGCGTCGCGACGAGGAACGTCACGATGTTGTTGAAGTCTGCGACCGTCGGGTTCTGGGTCGTCACCGTGAAGTCGGCTGGCAGCGCCGACGCAGGGCCAGCGACAGTGGCGCCGACCAGTGCGGTGATCGCCGCCAGGACGGCGAGCAGGGTTGCGCGGAAGGTGTTCATCATGGAATGCCTTTCGTGGGTTATTTCGTGTGGGGGGTGAGGACGACCAGCGTGAGTGCGGAGTCCTCGGTGGCGGTCAGCGCATGGGTGACCTCGGCCTCGACGTGAATCGCCGTACCGGGCGTCAGTGTCGTGGTCTGATCGCCGACGGTGAACGCCACGCTCCCGGCCTGGCCGATGACGAGGATCGGCCAACGGGCGGTGTGCTCGGCCATCGTCTGGCCGGCACGGAAGCTGAGGCGCACGACGGTGGCCCCGGTGAGGTGGGCGAGCGCCTTGATGGCAGGCCCGGGGGCGTCCGCATCGTTCAGCGCGGTGTCGGCGAGGCCGTGCAGGACGGTCTCTTCGGGTGCGTCGGCCATCGGATCAGTTGCGCACGGCGACGATTTCGATCGCCGCCAGGTTGTCGCGATACTTGCGAAAGGTCTTGCGCATGCCGAGGACTCGCTGCCTGGCGTCGCGGTTGCGGATGACGTTTCCGGCGAAGCGCAGGGCGCCGCCGATGCCCTCGTCGGCGATGATCCGACGCGGCTGTAGCAGCGCCATCGGCGCGAAGCGAACGGTTTCGACGGTGAACCCGGCGTCGGTGAGGAGGGCCCGCCACTCCTTCTCGGTCAGGGGGCGCGCATTCACCTTGATGGAGCGGGCCAGCGACTTGCGGATCTCGGTCTTCTGCTCGTCGGTCAGGGTGTCCGGGTGCAGGGCCAGCTCGTGGATCGCGTACCGGCCGCCGGGTCGCAGGACGCGGTTGGCCTCGTTGACGATCTGGCCCTTCACCTTGTCTGACTGCATCGTCAGCATGGCTTCGCCGATGGCGACGTCGACGCTGTCCGCGGCGAGGCCGGTGTCTTGGGCTTGCCCGACGGTGATGGTGCCGCGGTCGCCGACGACGCCCTCGGCCATGGTGGCCGCGGCCTCGTCGGACTCGACGCCGCGGTAGCTGCGCGGGTCCAGGGCGAGGATCTCGACGGCGGTGCGGCCGAGGCCCGGGGCGATCTCGAGGACGTCGGCGCCGGTCAGGTCGGCGTCGGTGAGAAGCTGCTCGGTGAGCTCGCGCCCACCCGGGCGCAGGACCCGCTTGCCCAGCTTGGCGAGGAGCCAATGGCCCGGCATGTCTTCTTCGGGACGGTTCGCATATGGCAGATCGGTGGTGGCCACGGTGGGCTCCTTCATCGTTGGAGGATGTGACTACCGTAAATTAGACGAAGCGGATCTGGCTAGCCTGGCCTAACTATGGTCCTTGTGGGCAAGGACGAATTGCCCTTGGTCGACGATGGTCTGTTCGATGCGCGACACCCCGGCCTGGCGCAGCCGCTCGGTGATCTCGTCGTCGCCGAAGAAGTGGTAGCCGGTCATCCGGCCAACGAGCTGGACACCGGGGATTCGTGAGACGGCCGTCTGCACCGAGGTGAAGATCGCGATTTCCCCGCCGGGACGTGTGACGCGCACCAGTTCGTCGATGACCGGGAGTGGATCCGGGATCAGGTAGAGCGCGGCGAAGCATGCCACCGTGTCGAAGGTGTCGTCGGGGAACGGTAGATGGTGGGCGTCGCCGCGGATGAAGGTCGTCCGGTCGTGGGGCTTATGGACGGCTCGGGCGAGCATCGCCGGGGAGAAGTCGAGGCCGATGGCACGGCCATCGCCGGTCAGGTGCTGCGCGAGACGCCGGGTGTAGAGCCCGGGACCGCACGCGACGTCGAGGATCTGGCGCTCGCCGGTGCGAGCGAGATAGGCGGTGAAAGCCTTGTCGTACTCCGCGGTGCCCGGACCGCCTAGGCTGAAGATCCGCGTGAACGTCGGGCGCCACAGGCCCTCGTAGACCGCCGACACCACCGGATTGGCCATGAGGTGTTGCGCGAGGCTCGGCACGCTGAGGCCTCCTTACACGTCGCGCTGGACGCGCAGGACGCCCAGCGTGGTGGCCAACGCGTCGTAGTTGGCGACGAGTTGGACGAACGAGATCTGCTCGGGCTCGTCGAGGTGGCGGGTCAGTCCGGCCCACGTCTCGTCGGTGACGTCGTGCGACCCGACAATCTCGTCGACGGCCAGCAGCAGCGATCGCTCCCGATCGCCCCATCCAGCGTCGGGGCCCTCGATGATCCGGCCGATCGCCGCGTTGTCGAGCCCGGCGCGCTTACCGAGTTTGCGGTGGTGGTCCATCTCGTAGTCGCAGGAGCGCAGATGTGCCACGCGGATGATGATCATCTCGGTGTCTTTGCGCGACAGTTTCCCGAACGGCATCATCCGCGCCGAGTAGTACAACCAACCGCGGAAGAGTCCCTTGGACCGGCCGAGTGTGGAGAAGACGTGTGCGTCGGGGACACCCTGGGCGGTGGAGAGGACGCGGGTGACAGCCCAATTGATCGGGCCGAGTTCACGCAGGCCGCCGGGCTCGATGCGAGGAGTGGTCATGGCGACCAACCGTAGCGAGGTTTCCGCACCGGCGGGACTGATAGCACAAGTGCTACATTTGAAGCATGGAAGCCGTCGGGCTGCGTGAACTGCGGCAGAACGCCTCTGATCTCATCCGTCGCGTGGAGGACGGCGAAGAGATCACCATTACGGTGTCCGGGCGCGCCAGCGCGCGGCTGGTCTCCGCGGCGACGAAGACCTGGCGCCGGTGGGCCGACGTCGAGAAGCTCTTCTCCGGTCCGGGGGATCCGGCGTGGGAGGCCGACCGCGACCTGGTCGCCCACGAACTGCGCGATCCGTGGGATCGGCGATGAGGGGAATCCTTGACACGAGTGCTGTCCTCGCTTCGGGTGTTGAACCGATTCCGGGTGAGCTGGCGTTGAGCGCGATCACCCTGGCCGAACTGCACGTCGGCGTGCTCGTCGCCAAGACGCCCGACATTCGTGCCGAGCGTCTGCGGCGGTTGGTGCAGATCGAGCGGGAGTTCGACGCACTCCCCGTCGACGATGATGTGGCCGACGGCTACGGTCGGCTGGCTTCGGCCGTCGTCCTCGAGGGCCGCAACCCGCGGGCGCGGTCGATGGACCTGCTGATCGCAGCAACGGCGTACGCCCACGGCGCGCGCCTTTACACGCGCAATCCCTCCGACTTCGTCGGCCTGGCTGACTTCATCGACGTCGTCGCGGTCTGAGCGTCCCCGATCCCTACCGTTTCGGCAAACCAGCATCGATCGACGGGGGGTAGACGAAATCGTGGGGACTACGGCTTCCTCGGGCAGCCGCCGGACGTGCGCGGGATAGGTAACGGGGCCACGTGTGGACCGCCCGCTTGCTCGTCGAGCCAGCTCAACGCATCGGGGAACCCCATGAAGGCGCTGCCGAAGTGTTCGGCGGGGTATTCGTGGTAGTCGACGGAGACGCCCAGCCGGCATTGTTCGGCGACGAACTCGCGCGTCCCCGCGGCGGGCACCCACCATTCGAAAGTGCCGTGGTAGACGTACAGCGGCGTGGCCGAAGCGAGTCCGCGCATCGCCGTGACGCGGAACAATTCCTTGGCCAGCGGGGTGTGGAACGGGTCGCCGCTGCGCGAGAACAGCTGCATCGGCCACAGCGTCACCCCCGCCAGCCCGGCCGGCGCGGTGCACGTGTCCTTGATCGGCGACGTCGCGATCCACTGGGCGAGGTTGTTCGCGTCGGCGAGCAGATAGGGCCGCTCACGGATGAGGCCGAGCGTCGCGACGTGGAGCACGCCGGTGGCCCAGGTCGCGTTCATCGAGGCGGGTAGCAAGGAGAAGTCGGCGGGTAGCCCGCCCAGGGCGGTGGCGCGGATGCGCCCCTTGAGCTCGGGTGCATAGTCGTCGAGTTGCTTGACCGCGCCGTGGGCCGCAATCGCCCCGCCGGAGAAGCCCGACATCACCATTGGGGACTTGGAGATCCCCAGCGGTCTGGTCGTCAAGGGCAGGGTTCCAGGAGGCCGGGGCGTCGCTAGCGCGGCGTCGTGGTTGTCGATCGCGCGGATGGAGTCGAGGACGACACGGCCGGCGACGATCGGATCGGCGTAGGCCATTCGCGCGCCCTGGTGGTCGGGGACCACGACGATGAAACCGCGATCCAGGGCCCATTGGGTCGTCGGGGGCAGGCGGTCGGGATCGTTGGTGCCGAGGGTGCGCGGATGCGACATCGCGTACCCCGGCGTGCAACTGGCCCCGAGCGAGTCGATCGCCAGGTTGTTGATGAGGACGGGGGTGGGCCCGCGACCGGCGTGGTGGACCGTCGGATACAGGACGGTGGCGGTGCCGAACGACGGCTCGCCGCGCGAGTCGGTGGTGGCGAACTTCACTTGCACTGCGCGCCGGACCGGCTGGCCCAAGACGGCGCCGACGGTGGGCGTGACGCTGCGCGCGGCGATCACCGTTCCGGGGGGCAGCTTCGAGAGATTCGACGGCCAGTGGTCGAAGAACGGATCGCCCGTCGGAGACGGCAGCAGGGCCGCCCACACGTCGCGCACCTTGGAGTCTTCGTTTGTTCCCGCGGTACGCGGGTCGGGATGCTTGCGGTGCGGCACCGGTGGCGGCGGCGCGAGCCGGTTCATGAAGTCGCGAACTGCGGGCGGAGCGGGCGCGACGTTGAAGGGTTCGGCACTCGCTGTGGACGGTGCGACGAGGATCGCGGACACCGTCGTGGCGACAGCGGCCGCGACGAAGGCACGAACGGCTCCGACCATGTCACCCCCTGGTGTGCAAAGCGCTGGATTGGTCCCCACAGCCTAGGGTGCGCGGGGCCGTGTGGTTGGGTGACCGGGCTCGGTCGGCGGTGGATTGGGCTCGGTCGGTGGTGGATTGGGCTCGGTCGGTGGTGGATTGGGCTCAGTCGGCGGGGATTCAGGCTCGGTCGGCGCTGTATCCTGGTATTCAGGTACCTGATACTGAGAATCTCGGATACATTGGTGCAATGGAGTCTGTAACCGAACGCGAAGACATCACCATTGCCCGTGACGGGCACGTGCTCGCTGCGTGGCACTACCCACCGTCGTCGACCGATCTGACCGATGCAGACGGTCGTGCGCCTGCGGTCATTCTCGCCCACGGTTTGGGATTCACCCGCGACTGCGGACTCGACAGCTACGCGCAGGCCTTCGCGCAAGCGGGGATCCATGCAGTCGTCTTCGACTACTCGGGCTTCGGTGACAGCGAGGGCACCCCGCGCGACGTGGTGAACGTCGACTCCCAGCTGCGCGACTACGAATGCGCGATCACCGCGACGCGCGCCCTCGACGGCGTCGACCCGAAGCGCGTCGCCCTGTGGGGCACGTCCTACGCCGGTGGCATCGTCGTCGCCGCGGCGGCGCGCGACGGTGAGATCGCTGCGGTCGTCTCGCAGTGCCCCAACCTCGACAACCTGGCGACGGCACTGTTCCTGGTTCGCAACACTCCGCCCCTGCATGGAGCCTGGCTGGTCTCCGGCGTGCTGCGCGACGGCGTCCGTGCGCTGCGCAAGCGCGAGCCGTTCTACGTGCGCGCGATGGGGCCAGAGGGATCCGGCTCCGCCTACCCCTCCGACGACATCTGGGCCCGGCTCCAGCACCTGGCCGGTCCGACCTGGAACAACCGGATCGGGTTGCGAGACTTCCTACGGCTGCCGGTCTTCCGTGCCGTCTCCTACCTCGACCGGCTTCCGTGTCGCATTCAGTTCATCGCGTGCGAACTCGACGACCTCACTCCGGTCGCGCCGACGCTGGCCGCCGCTAAGAAGCTGGGGGACAAGGCCGATCTGTACCGGGTGCAGGCCGGGCACTTCGACGTCTACGTCGAACCGTTCCTCGCCCCCGCCGTGGCTGCGCAGACCAAGTTCCTCGTCGGCGAATTGCGTGCGCCCGTCCCGGCGCGGTAGCCGCGGAGTCCGTTACGTGCCGTAGGGGGAGATGCTGCTGCGGTGCTCGTCGATGTGCAGCGGCACCCCCAACGGCGGGAAGGCGCGCTGCGGGCACTGGATGCGCTCGCAAACACGACAGCCCGATCCGATTGGGGTGACCCGGGCCTGTGGGCCGATCTCCAATCCGTCGGAGTAGACGACGCGTCCGGCGTGCCGCAGCTCACAGCCCAGCCCGATGGCGAACGTCTTGCCCGGCTGTCCGAACCGGGCGGCCCGTCGCTCGACCGTGCGCGCGACCCAGAAGTACTCGCGGCCGTCGGGCATCTGCGCGACCTGGCTGAGGATCTTGCCCGGCGATGCGAACGTCTCGTACACGTTCCACAGCGGGCAGGTGCCGCCGCTGGCGGAGAAGTGGAAACCGGTCGCGGACTGCCGCTTGGACATGTTGCCGGCACGGTCGACGCGCACGAACGACCACGGGATGCCGCGCAGATTGGGGCGCTGCAGCGTCGAGAGGCGATGACAGATCGTCTCGTAGGAGACCGAATAGAACGCCGACAGTCGCTCGATGTCGTAGCGGAAGTCCTCGGCCGCGCCGTGGAATTGCTCATACGGCATCACCGCCGCTGCCGCGAAGTAGTTGGCCAGGCCCGACATCGCCAGGGACCGCGCGTCGTCAGAGGTGAAGCCGGCGTCATCGACGAGTTCGCGCATGAGGTCGCCGTAGGCCAGGTACGCCAATTCGAAGGCCAGCTTGAAGGTCCGTTGACCGGGGCCGAGTGCCGCGGAGATCTCGAGGCGGCCCGCCTGGGCGTCGAACCGGTGCAGTACGTCGTCGCCAAGGTCGACGCGTCGCACGATTTGTACGCCGTGCACCGTCTCCAGACGATTCGCGATCTCGGTGCGCACGTCTCCGGAATGCATGCGCATCCGCGTCACCATCTCCTCGGCCGCGACGTCGAGGTCGTTGAAGTAATTGTGGTGCGCGGAGAAGAAATCGCGTACCTCCTCGTGGGGAGCGCTGATCGCACCGCGCATGCTGCGGTCGCCGCGCTCGTCAGTGACCGCGGCGAGTTGATCGGCGGCGACGCGATAGCGCCGGTGCAGGTTGACGACCGCCTCGGCGATGGCCGGGTGCGCGGCAACGATGTCGGCGAGCTCGTGCGGGTCCATGGGCGTGCCGGTGGACTCCGCGTCGCCGACGCGCTCCTCGATGAGTGCCTCACGGAGCTCTGCGACGAGCCGGATGTCGTCTTGCGGGTCGAAGAACCCGGCGTCCACGCCGAACACCTCGGAAATGCGGCCCAGCACCGCCGCCGTGAGCGGACGGGTGTCGTGCTCGATCTGGTTCAGGTAGGACGCCGAGATGCCCAGGTCGGTGGCGAGGCGCACCTGTGACATGCCGCGCTCGGCCCGCAACTGCTTGAGCCGAGAACCCACGTACTGGGAACCCGACCGGCGGGCGTCGTCGGCTTTCGAGTGCGCGCGGGCGGTCGTCACGGTGTGCCGGGTACGGTGTCGCGCATGGGTTCTCCGAGAGCGTCGACGGCGATCGCGGCCACGGCCGCCGTCATCGGGCTGGTGGGCTGCTCCTCCACGGTAGACCTGGCGCCGCCCGCTCCGGGAACGATGTTGCTGTCCCCGTCGTCGCTGCCGTCCGGGTTCTCCCCGGTCAGTGCCGGAATCGGTGAGCTGGTCGATGCGAATGCCGAGGCGTTGGCAGTAGCCGCCAAGGCCGGCGTCGTACCGGCGCAGTGCCGGCCCACCGCTGATGCCGATCTCAACAAGCGCCTCGACACCGACAACGCGGCGGTACTCGCCGCTCGCAGCGCCGATGCGACGTTGAGCAATCTCGTGGTCGCGTTGGCGCGCAACATCGACGCCGACATCGCCGAGCGCACCGGCGGGTGTGCCACCACGCGCACGACGATCACCGAGGGTTCGCGCGCCGGGGCGGTCATCACCGCCGAACACCGCAAGCTGACGCCACCGCAGCTCGTGGGCGCACGGCCGGGGCGACTGGGCCGACTCGGCCGGCTCGACATCTCCCAAATGCTCGCTCTACGCACAGACACGACGACGACCTTGCCTGATGGCACGACATCGCGGTCGGTGTCCTTCGCGGCGTACGCCGCGGCTCGCACGCCGGGCCCGTCCGAGCGTAATCGGTACACGGTCGCGGTGACCGTCGCCGGGGATCCGACGCCGTTCACCAAACCGTTCCCAGAGGTGTCCGAGCCGATGAGCGACACCGCATTCCTGGAGTTGTTCAGCAAGGCGCTGGCCGCGGCCGGACAGACCTGATCCCGGCGCATCCCCGTCGTCGGAGCATGTGACTCCCCGCACACTGCGGCCGTGCACGGCCGTGGTTTCGCCGCATGACGCGCGCAACTACGGCGTTTGTCGTCGAACGAGCCCGACATCGAAATCCCAGTACGCGCGTACTTTTTGGCGCGAGCGGGCAGAACATTCACACCTCTATATTTGCAAACTTTGCAAAATAGCGCCATAGGATGCCCTGAATTTGCATTCCGAAACGATTGGACCTGCAGGTTTGTCGTGTGGCACGCTTACATCAGGCACCGCCTAGAGGCCTCGGATTCTTCGCAATCGTCACGGCCTTTTCGTAAGTCAAAGAAAGCGAATGCACTAATGAGCAACGTCGGAAAGCCCCGCACCGCCGCGGAAATCCAGAACGACTGGGACACCAACCCCCGCTGGAAGGGCATCACCCGCGACTACACCGCCGAGCAGGTTGCCGAGCTCCAGGGCAACGTCGTCGAGGATCACACCCTGGCCCGCCGCGGCGCGGAGGTCCTGTGGGACGGCGTGACCAAGGGCGACGGCTCCTACATCAACGCGCTGGGCGCCCTCACTGGCAACATGGCCGTGCAGCAGGTCCGCGCGGGCCTCAAGGCCATCTACCTGTCGGGCTGGCAGGTCGCCGGTGACGCGAACCTCTCGGGCCACACCTACCCCGACCAGTCGCTCTACCCGGCCAACTCGGTCCCGGCCGTCGTGCGCCGCATCAACAACGCCCTCCTGCGCGCCGACGAGATCTCGCGTGTCGAGGGTGACGAGTCGGTCGACAACTGGCTGGTGCCGATCGTCGCCGACGGTGAGGCCGGCTTCGGTGGCGCGCTCAACGTCTACGAGCTGCAGAAGGCCATGATCGCTGCGGGTGCCGCCGGTACCCACTGGGAGGATCAGCTCGCCTCGGAGAAGAAGTGTGGCCACCTCGGTGGCAAGGTGCTCATCCCGACCCAGCAGCACATCCGCACCCTGACCTCTGCTCGCCTGGCCGCCGATGTCGCCAACACCCCGACGGTCGTCATCGCCCGTACCGACGCTGAGGCCGCCACGCTGCTGACCTCCGACGTCGACGAGCGCGACCGCCCGTTCCTGGACGGCACCCGCACCAGCGAGGGCTTCTACGGGATCAAGAACGGCGTCGAGCCCTGCATCGCCCGCGCCAAGGCCTACGCCCCGTACGCGGACCTGATCTGGATGGAGACCGGCAAGCCCGACCTGGAGCTCGCGAAGAAGTTCGCCGAGGCCGTCAAGGCGGAGCACCCCGATCAGCTCCTGGCCTACAACTGCAGCCCGTCGTTCAACTGGAAGCAGCACCTGGACGATGACACCATCGCCAAGTTCCAGAACGAGCTCGGCGCGATGGGCTTCACCTTCCAGTTCATCACCCTGGCCGGCTTCCACGCCCTCAACTACTCGATGTTCGACCTGGCTTACGGCTACGCCCGCGAGCAGATGAAGGCGTACGTCGACCTGCAGGAGCGCGAGTTCGCTGCCGAGGAGCGCGGCTACACCGCCACCAAGCACCAGCGCGAGGTCGGTGCCGGCTACTTCGACAAGATCGCCACCACCGTCGACCCCAACACGTCGACCGCGGCGCTCAAGGGCTCGACCGAAGAGGGCCAGTTCCACTAGGAACACCCGAGTTCGCCGACGGGCGGGGGCGACCCCGCCCAATCGGCGGAGCACAGTTCGTACGACAGCCGGGGCGGTGACGGTCCGCCGTCATCGCCCCGCGCTGTCAACCACTCAACATCCCCACGCTTTCTTCCCTAGTCTTGAGTCTCAAGACCCCCGCGTTACAGATCCCAGTTTGAGGAGCCGTCCCATGGCAAGCCAGAAGATCACGCGAGTCGGTGTCATCGGTGCCGGCCAGATGGGCGCAGGAATTGCCGAGGTGTGTGCGCGCGCCTCAGTCGATGTCCTGGTCTATGAATCCACCCGCGAACTCGCCGCTGCTGGCCGCGCCCGCGTCATGCGGTCGCTGGACCGCGGTGTGTCCAGCGGCAAGCTGACCGAGCGCGAGCGCGAGCAGGCCGCATGGCGGCTGCGCTTCACCTCCGACCTCGGTGACTTCGCCGACCGGCAGCTCGTCGTCGAGGCCGTCGTCGAGGACGAAGCGGTCAAGACCGCGATCTTCGCCGAGCTGGACAAGGTTGTCACCGACCCGAGCGCCGTGCTCGCGTCGAACACCTCCTCCATCCCGATCATGAAGCTTGGCATGGCCACCCAGAACGCGGCCCGCGTCGTTGGCATGCACTTCTTCAACCCGGTTCCGGTCCTTCCCCTGGTCGAACTGGTGACGACGCTGATGACCAGCCCCGAGGTGTCCGAGCGCGCCGAGGACTTCGCGCGCGACGTCCTGGGCAAGCAGGTCGTCCGTTCCGCCGACCGCTCGGGCTTCGTGGTCAACGCCCTCCTGGTGCCCTACCTCCTCTCCGCCATCCGGATGGTCGAGTCCGGTTTCGCGACGGTCGAGGACATCGACAAGGCCATGGTCCTGGGCTGTGCGCACCCGATGGGTCCGCTCAAGCTGACCGACCTCGTGGGCCTCGACACCGTCAAGGCCATCGCCGACAAGATGTACGAGGAGTTCAAGGAGCCGCTGTACTCGCCGCCGCCGCTGCTGCTGCGCATGGTCGAGGCCGGGCGCATCGGTAAGAAGGCCGGACACGGGTTCTACCAGTACGACGCGAAGTAGCGGGTCTGCACTATGACGAGTCCGGACGGCATCGAGTACGGTTCGTCGATTCTGGGTTATCCCCGTATCGGCGCCCACCGCGAGCTGAAGGCTGCCCTCGAGGGCTACTGGCACGGCTCGTTGAGCCGCGACGAGTTGCTGGCCACCGGTCGCGAACTCGCCGACGGCGTCTGGAACGAACTGGCCGCCACCGGGCTCGAGCAGGTGCCGGGCAACACGTTCTCGTTCTACGACCACGTGTTGGACAACGCGGTGTTGTTCGGCGCGATCTCGCCGCGGTTCACCGACCTCGTCGACGAGCTGGAACCGATCGACCTGTACTTCGCGATGGCGCGCGGCAAGCCCGGGCATCCGCCGTTGGAGTTGGTCAAGTACTTCAACACGAACTACTTCTACCGCCAGCCTGAGATCGCCCCGGACACGGTGTTCGCGCTGAACGCCGAGGGGCTGCTCGACGAGCATCGTCGTGCCAAGGCCGAAGGCATCGAACTGCGCCCGGTTATTCTCGGTCCTACCTCGCTGCTGCTGCTGAGCAAGGCCGCGCCCGGGTCGCCGGAGGGCTTCGCGCCGATCGATCGGCTCGACGACCTGCTGGCGGTCTACGCGGACTTGTTCGAGCGTCTGGCGAAGCAGGGCTGCAAGTGCGTGCAACTCGACGAGCCTTGCTTCACCAGCGACCGTACAGAGTCTGATCTGGGTGCGCTGCGCCAGGCCTACACCGAGCTGAGCCGTGGCGCGCTGCGCCCGCGCATCCTCGTCACCGGACCCTACGGCGACCTCGCTGACGCGCTGCCGATCCTGGCATCGACGAATATCGAGGCGATCGGCGTCGACCTGGTCAGCGAGCCGATGTCGGCGGCCGAACTGGGTGCGGTGCCCGGGCTCAAGCGCAAGCGCCTCTATGCCGGCGTGATCGACGGCCGCAACGTGTGGAAGGCCGCCAAGGGCGGCAAGCTCGACTTCCTCCTGGAGATCAAGGAACACATCCCCGACGTGGTCGTCTCGACGTCGTGCTCGTTGATGCACGTCCCGATCGACGTCCTGATCGAGCCCGACCTGCCCGGCGACGTCGCCGATCGGTTGTCCTTCGCCAAGCAGAAGGTCGCCGAGGTCGTGGCGCTGGCGAAGGCCGTCACCCACGGTGCGCCGGAGCACTGGTATTCGCGGCCGGCGACGGTGCACTTCAAGCTCAAGCACGACGTCCGTCAGCGCGTGGCCAACATCCGCCCGGATCAGCGCCAGCGGCTCCCTTACGCGGAACGCAAGCCGTTGCAGGACAAGGCGCTGGGTCTGCCGATCATCCCGACGACGACCTTGGGCTCGTTTCCACAGACCAACGAGGTGCGCCAGGCGCGGTACTACTACGGCCAGGGCCGGCTGTCGTGGGAGGAGTACGCCCAGCGACTGCGTGACGAGATCAAGCGCGTCATCGAGTTGCAGGAGGACATCGGCCTGGATGTCCTGGTGCACGGCGAGGCCGAGCGCAACGACATGGTGCAGTACTTCTCCGAACTGATGGACGGCTACGCCGCAACCCACCAGGGTTGGGTGCAGGTGTACGGCTCCCGCTGCGTGCGCCCGCCGATCATCTACGGCGACATCAAGCGCAAGCACCCGATGACCGTCGAGTGGACAGGCTACGCACAGTCACTGACCGACAAGCCGGTCAAGGGCATCCTCACCGGTCCGGTCACGATGCTGGCGCGTTCGTTCGTGCGCCAGGACCAGCCGATGTATGAGACCGCCGAGCAGATCGCACTGGCGGTGCGCGATGAGATCGCCGACCTGGAGAAGGCCGGCATCAAAATCATTCAGGTCGACGAGCCGTCGATCCGCGAACTCCTGCCGCTGCGCGAGCGCGGACGCCAGGGCTATTTGGACTGGGCGGTCAACGCTTTCCGCCTCGCCGTCGGCGGCGCGAAGCCGGAGACGCAGATCCACACGCACCTGGGCTACTCATCGATCAGCCGGGTTGTCGACGCGTTCGAGGCGATGGATGCCGACGTGGTGTCGGTCGTCGCGACGCGGCACCTGGACTGGGTCTTCGCACAGTTGGCGAAGGGCACAACCCTGTCGCATGGTGTTGGGCCGGGTGTGTACGAGAGCCGTAGCGCGCTGATCCCCGAGATCGACGAGATCGACGACCTCATCCAGTTGGCCGCCCGCTACATCGATCCGAAGCGGTTGTGGGTCAACCCCGACGGTGGGCTCAAGACGCGCCACTACTGGCAGTTGGAGCCGTCGCTGCGGAACATGGTCGCTGCCGCGCGCCGCGAGCGCCGTCGAGTTGAATCTGGCGACGACGACTAGGCCGCGACTGGGCCCGGAAGTCCCGCGAGTGGGCCCTCCCACGCCGCCGAGTGGGCCCTCCCACGCCGCCGAGTGGGCCAGGAAATCCCGCGAGTGGGTCGTCTCACGCCGCCGAGTGGGTGGTGAGTCAGTGCAGCGCTATCGTTTGCGGAGTGACTGAGGAAGACGTGCGCGCCGCCTACTCACGACGAGCCGTCGAGTACATCGATCTGTTCGGCAACATCGAGTCGGCGTCCGACGTCGATCGGACCCGGTTGGTTGAGTGGGTCGGGGGGCTCAGCGGCCGAATCATCGACGTCGGTTGCGGTCCAGGGCAATGGACACGGTTTCTCCATGGCGCTGGTGCTTATATCGCCGGTGTCGATGTAGTGCCGGAGTTCATCGACGAGGCGCGTCGCGCGCACGACGGTCTCGAGTTTCGGCTCGGCGACGCCCGACGACTTGATGAGAGGGACAGCAGTCTCGGTGGAATCCTTGCGTGGTTCTCGCTGATCCACTTGGCGCCGCAGCAGCTTGACGTGGCGCTCGCCGAGTTCGCCCGGTGTGTCCGGACAGGCGGAGGCCTGGCGATCGGATACTTCGTCGGGACCGAGCTCATGACCTTTGACCACGCGGTGACCTTGGGCTACTCCTGGCCCCCCGAGTTGCTTGCGGAACACGTTGCGGCCGCGGGGTTCGACGTCGTTGATGGGGACGTGAGATCTGCGTCGGAGACACGTGACTTAGGCCGGCTCTTCGCCGTGCGGAGTCTGACGAATCCCGTGATGACCCAGTGGGCGACCGAGGACGACCCAGTGGGCGACCGAGGACGACCCAGTGGGCGGGCTAGGAGGGCCCAGTCGGCGGACGCGGAAGCCCAGTCGGCGGGCTAGGAGGGCCCAGTCGGCGGACGCGGAAGCCCAGTCGGCGGGTTAGGAGGGCCCAGTCGGCGATTAGAGGGCAGCTGCCCGGGCTTGCTCGACGGCGAGGTCGAAAGTTGGCGGCGGCCAGTCCAGGTTGAGGCCTTCCAGCGCACTGATGAGCAATTCACACACGGCCAGCCGTGAGAACCACTTGCGGTCGGCGCCCACGATGAACCAGGGTGCGACGTCGGTGTCGGTCTTGTCGAGGATCGCCTGATAGGCCTCGAGGTAGGCGTCCCAATAGGCGCGTTCATCGATGTCGGCCGGGTTGTACTTCCAGTACTTGGCCGGGTTGTTCAGCCGGTCGGTCAGGCGCTGCTTCTGCTCGTCCTTCGAGACGACGAGGAGCAGTTTGATGATCGTGGTGCCGGCCTCGGTGACCTCGCGCTCGAACTGGTTGATCAGCTCGTATCGCTGCGACCACACCTCCTCGGGCACAAGGTTGTGCACGCGCACCGGCAGCACGTCCTCGTAGTGGCTGCGATCGAAGATCCCGATCCGGCCGGCCGCTGGCAACGCGCGGTGGATGCGCCACAGGAAGTCGTGGGACAGCTCCTCGGGGGTGGGCTTGCCGAACCCTTTGATCGCCAGGCCCTGCGGATCGACCATCCCGCCGACGTGGCGAACGATGCCGCCCTTGCCCGCCGTGTCCATGCCCTGGATCACCAGCAGGACGCTGCGATGGTCGCCCGACCGTCCGTTGGCGAACAGCATCTCCTGCAAATCCGCGAGGCGCTGGCCACGACTGGTCAGCTCCGCCGCGGCCGACGCCTTGTTGCCGGTGTACCCCGGCGTCGCCTTCGGGTCGTAGCGCGCCACCGGATCGGCGGTGCTCGCGCGCAGTGCCTCCCACGCCGGTACCGACCAGCCGGTGGTCGGCGGCTCTGCGGGCGTTGCCTTCTTCTTCTTGGCCATCGGGCCTCCCTCAGACGGTTTCCGTCGGGGGCGGGAACAACGGCCCGCCACCGAATGCGGCTCGGTGCGAGTCTGGCACGGTCTGACCGTCGTCGTTGGTGATCCCGTGGGCCGCACCGTACTCCGCGGTGATGATCGTGTGGCCGTTCAACGCGGGTAGTCCAGGATCGTCGGCCAGTGCCGCGACGACCCGCCCGACGAAGGCCGGGTCCTCGGCGCGCGACACTGGGAAGCCGGCGAACTCGGTGAGGCCGCTGCCCAGCAGCAACGGTGTCCGGATCAGCCCCAGCCACAGGGACACCGCGGTGACCCCGGTGCTGGCGAGTTCGGCGCCCATGTCGTAGGCCATCTTGTCCAAGCCGGTCTTGCCGACGCCGTACAGGACCGAGTGCAGGTGCCCGCGGCTGCCGAATGACGACGTCGAGGCGATCAACCCACTGCCCTGCGGGACCATCACTTGCGCCGCTTGCACCGCGGCGACGTAGTGCGAGCGCAGCCCGACGCCGATCAGCGAATCCCAGTCCGACACCGGCCGCTCGTAGAACTTCGCGGTGAACCCGGCGAATCCGGGCGGCGATGCCCATGCGTTGTTCACCAGCAGATCGAGGCGCCCGGTTTCCTCGACGATGCGGGCGAAGGCGGCGGCGACGGCATCGTCGTCGGCATGGTCGACGGACAGCGCGACAGTGCCGTCGGGTCCGGTGCCGTGTCGCGACGTGCCATACACGCGCCACCCCTTCTGCTGAAGGGCGGCGGCGACACCCCAGCCGACGCCTCGGCTCGCTCCGGTGACGAGCGCGACTCGCTGCTTCTCTGGCGGCATCCGTTCAGCGTAGGCGGCGCGGCGCGGGGCGAACGCATGGCTTGCCGCAGGCCGGTAGGTAAGACTGGACGTTATGTCGACTTCGTCTGTCCTGAGCCCGGATCCGGGCGCGAAAGCCCCATCGTCGTCGAGCGGTCCCGCCCTGGGAGCACTCGGCGCTCAGGCCGACGAGCAGCGCCGCCGCGACCTGCGGAAGATGAAGGCGGTCGCCACCGGCTTCCTCGTGTTCGCCGCCGTGGTCTACCTGTTCACCCGCTACCTCGAGTCGCGAGACGGAGCCGACCTGGCCGGATGGGTCCCCTATGTGCGCGCCGCGTCCGAGGCGGGAATGGTCGGTGCGCTCGCAGACTGGTTCGCGGTGACGGCGCTGTTCCGCCATCCGCTGGGCCTGCCGATCCCGCACACCGCGCTCATCAAGCGGAAGAAGGACCAGATCGGCGATCAGCTCGGTGGGTTCATCGAGGAGAACTTCATGGTGCCCGCACTCATCGAGGAGCGTGCCGCGGCACTGGAACTGCCTCGCCGGATGTCGACGTGGTTCGCGGATCCGGCCAATGCGCCGCGGGTGTCCGATGAGGCGGCGCGCATGATCAACCTCGCCGCGGAGATGCTCGAGGACGAGGATGTCGAGCGGTTCCTGACTGCTGCCGTCCGGTGGGCCGCAGAGCCGGAGTGGTCACAGCCGTTGGGGCGGATCCTCGAGCAGCTTGTGGAGGAGAACCGACTCGAGCCGATGCTGCAGCTCGGTGCCGACCGGGCCCACGATTGGGCATTGGGCAGCCTGGGACTCATCGACCGCCTCATCGACCGCGACGGTCCGCAGTGGATGCCGAAGTTCGCCGCGAACTTCGTCGGCGACAAGATCTACAAGGAGCTGGTGGAGTTCACCGCGAAGGTGGCCGGCGACCCACAGCACGAGCTCCGGCTCGCCCTCCTGGGCGCGATCAGCCAGTTCGCCAACGACCTGCAGTACGACCCCGAGACCATCGCGAAGTTCGAGGCGCTCAAGACCGAACTCGTCGGCCGCGACGAGGTGACCGGCGCCGCGTCGACCGCGTGGAAGGCCGGCAAGGGGGTCATCGAGAAGATGCTCGACGACCCGAACAACACGCTGCGCAACACGATCACGAACTCGGTCATCCAGGTTTCCGAACGCATCCGCGACGATGAGCCGCTGCAGCAGAAGATGAACAGCTGGGTGGCGCGCGGCGCCCATCACGTCGCGGAGAACTACGCGGGGGAGATCATCTCGGTGATCACCGAGACGGTGCGCGGGTGGGATGCGCAGGAGACCAGCGACAAGATCGAGTTGCAGGTCGGCCGAGACCTGCAGTTCATCCGGATCAACGGCACTGTCGTCGGGGCGCTTGCAGGATTGGCGATCTACACCGTTTCGGTGCTGATCTTCCACCACTGAGTTCTCTCAGAACCTGCTGGTCAGGTGTGAGGTGTGGCGTTGCTAACAGAGCGCTTGCATTTGTTAGCACAGGGGGTAATATTTGGGTCGTTCGATCAACAAAAGGGACGACCATGACCAACGACACGGCTGAATCGGCTGCCGCACACGACAACGCGGCCACGCCGATGGACGCGGTGTCCAACGCCGCGTCGGATATCGGTGGGTTCATCCGATCCCAGCGTGTCGCGGCCCAAGTCTCCCTGCGTCAGCTCGCAGAGCGGGCCGGCGTCAGCAACCCGTACCTCAGCCAGATCGAGCGTGGTTTGCGCAAGCCGTCAGCCGACGTCCTTGCGCAGATCGCGAAGGGGCTCCGCGTCTCCGCGGAGGTCCTCTACGTGCGGGCGGGCATCCTCGAGGAGCGCCCGGCATCGCCGGTGCGCGACGCGTTGATCGCCGACGAGTCGATCAGCGAACGACAGCGCCAGATGCTGCTGGAGATCTACGAGTCCTTTCGCAGTGAGAACCAGGCCAAGCCCGAATAGCAACCGATTCCCAAACCGAGTAATCGACCTCAGAAATAAACAGGAGAACCCGCATGACCGAGAACCCGTTCAACAACGCAGTCACCCAGGCCACCGCCGTGCTGAACCAGCTCCGTGAGCGCAGCGAGGCGACGATCGAGCAGGCCCAGGCCCGTTTCGACGAGACCCGCGACAACGCGCAGAACCGCTTCGACGAGACCTGGGAGCAGGCTGTCGCCCGCTTCAACGAGGCCAAGGAGCGCCTCGCGGCGCTGCCCGTCGAGCTGCCCACCGACCTGGACGAGCTGCGCGCCAAGTTCAGCCCCGAGGAGCTGCGCAAGGTTGCCGAGAGCTACCTCGCCGTCGCGGCCGGCGTCCTGAACTCGCTCTCCGAGCGCGGTGAAGAGGTCGTCGGCAAGCTCAAGGAGTACCCGCTGGTCGAGGAGAACCTGCCCAAGCTGGAGAAGGTCTACAACGACGCCCGCGGCCTGACCGAAGAGGCGCTGGGCACCATCTCGGACCAGTCGCGCACCGTCGGTGAGCGTGCCGCTGCCCTGGTGAACCTGCCCGGCGAGGCCGCCAAGAAGGCTCCGGCCAAGGAGGCTCCCGCCAAGAAGGCTCCGGCCAAGAAGCCGGCCGCCAAGAAGGCTCCGGCTAAGAAGGCTCCGGCCGCCAAGAAGGCTCCGGTCGCCAAGAAGGCTCCGGCCAAGACCGCTGCCAAGAAGGCTCCGGCCAAGAAGGCCGCGCCCAAGAAGTAGGCCGCGCCTGTCGAGTCAGACGAAATCCACGCCCCGCTCTCGCATAGAGTTGGGGCGTGGATTTCGTTTCGGCCCTGGGCACGACCCAGGAAATCGTCATACTGCTGCTCGGCGCCGCTGCCGGACTTGCCGGCGTGCTGTCACTCGTGCACGCCGCCCTGACGCGACCGGACGCCTTCACCGCCGTTGACCGGCAGACCAAGGGATTCTGGGTCGGGATTCTCGCCCTGTCGACGCTGTTCCTCGTCGTCTTCGGAGTGGCCGGCGGGGTGAGCGCCATCATCGGCATGATCTGCCTGCTCGGACTGGTCGCCGTCCTCGTCTATCTGGTGGACGTGCGGCCCAAGGTCGACGAGGTCTCCGGGCGGCGCTGGTTCCGGAAACTGTAGAACCGTGGCCGAATACCGGATCAACGATCTCGCCCAGGTCTCCGGGGTGTCGGTCCGCAACATCCGCGTCTACCAGGACCGTGGGCTATTGCCGCCCCCGGTCATCAAGGGGCGGACCGGCTGGTACTACGACCAGCACCTGATCCGGCTGAATCTGATCTCCCGGATGCTCGAGCGTGGCTATACATTCGCGACGATCGGTGAGCTGCTCGCCGCGGCCCACCACGGGATGACGGTCGAGCACGTGCTGCGCGGTCCCACGCGGCGCAAGCGGCTGCGCTCGTTCAAACAGGCTGCGACGATCACCCTTGCCGAACTGCGCAAGTCCCTCGGTGCCGACGACCGGACCATCGCGTTGAGCGAGAAGCTGGGACTGCTGGTCAAGGACGGCGCGGGCTTCGCGGTGACCAACCCCGAACTACTCGACGGCGCCGAGGCGCTTGTGAAGGGCGGCGTCGACATCGACGTGCTGCTGGACCGGTGGGTGCGCGTCCAGGGCGACTTGGAGGACGTCGCCCACAGTTTCGTGTCGATCATCACCGAGCGATTCGTCGATGAAACGCTGCTGGGACTCGACGACGTGGAGGTCGGCCGGATCGCGGAGTTGATCCGCCGTGTGCGCCCGCTGGCGCACGAGATCGTCGACAGTACATTCACCAGCGCACTCGACCGCGAGATCTCCCAGGCGCTCGCCGCCGTGACCAAGGTCCTCGAGGCGCAGACCCCCGACAACCAGCCCGAAAACGACGCAGAGAAGGATTGAGCTATGAACAAGCTGTCCAAGGTAGTACTCGGCGGTGTCGGCCTGGCCGGGGTCGGAACGGCAGCAGGTGTCCTGCGCCTTCTCGGCGGGACCCTCGTCGAGGGCTTGCGCAGCGCGCCGGTCGCGCCCGATGAGCCCGACGCTGCCCTGGCTACGCCGGCGGCAGCGCCGCGCCGCGCGCACGTACACACCGCCGACGGCGCCGAGCTCAACGTATTGACCTACCCGGCCGACGACCCCGACGACTCATCAGACATCGTCGTGTTCGTCCACGGCTGGACATGCAGCACGGTCTACTGGAACCCACAGGTCAATCACCTCCTCGGCAAGCGCACACTCGTCACCTACGACCAGCGCGGCCACGGCGAGTCCAGGATGGGCCGCGCACGGCCGACCCCGGCCGTCCTGGCCCAGGACCTCGAATCAGTGCTCGCTGCGACCGTGCCGGTCGGCCGGAAGGCAGTGCTGGTGGGCCACAGCCTCGGCGGGATCACCGTCCAGGCGTGGGCCGACCAACACGCCGACGAGGTCAACGAGCGGGTGTCAGCCGTCGTGCTGCAGTCCACCGCGGTCACCAACGTCATCGGACGGCACAAGTTGTTCGACGAGAATCGTCCTGCGTATACGAAGCCCTTCGAGCGCATGACCGGTGTCCTTTTCGTCAGCGCACCGGCGCCGCTACCTCCGGCGCCGCAGACGCCGCAGATAGTCCGGCAGATCACGATGGCGCCGACTACGCGCGGCGCACATGTGGCGTTCGTCGAAGACATGGTGAAGTCGTGCTCGCCGATCGCCCGCGGTCTGTTGGGCCACGGGATGGTCGGTTTCGACGTGAGCACCGGCACGACTGCCCTGACCGTCCCGACCACCGTCATCGTCGGTACCGAGGACCGGCTGCTGCCACCGGTCCACTCGCACGAGATCGCCGCCCTGCTCGATCAGGCGGGTGCGTTGCGCCGCCTCGTCATCCTCGATGACATCGGCCACATGTTGAGCGTCGAGGCGTCAGAGGCATTCAACGAGGTCCTCGACGAGGCGATCGGCCTACATATCGATCCTGCCCCGGCTGCTGAGAAGGCTCCGGCCAAGAAGGCGGCGGCCAAGAAGACGGCGGCCAAGAAGGCGCCTGCGAAGAAGACCCCGGCCAAGAAGACGGCGGCCAAGAAGACGGCGGCCAAGAAGACGGCCGCCAAGAAGACGGCCGCAAAGAAGGCGCCTGCGAAGGCTCCGGCAACAGCGGCGCCGCCTACGCCCCCCGCGGCACCGGAGTCCGACGGCGGGGTCGCGCCTACAACCGGCAGTTGACGAAGACCGGTTCGGGCACCAGCGTCACCCCGAATCGGGCGCTCACCCCGTCGCGGACCTCACGTGCGAGGGTCAGTAGATCTGCGGTGGTGCCATTTCCGCGGTTGGTCAAGGCCAACGTGTGTTTGGTGGACAGACGGACCGGCGCATCGGCACCTGGATACCCCTTGGTGAATCCGGCGCGCTCGATCAGCCATCCGGCTGACAGCTTGGTGTCGTCCCCCGACGGGAACTGGGGGATGACCGTGTCCGGGCCGACGACGACAGCGATCTGTGCGAGGACCGCGGCGGACTCGGCGGCCGACACGATCGGGTTGGTGAAGAAGGATCCGGCGCTGTAGGTGTCGGGGTCGCCGGCATCGAGCACCATGCCCTTGCTGCGGCGTAGCTCCAGCACCGCGTCGCGCACAGCTGCCGCATCGGCGGACTGTCCTTCGTCGCGGCCCAGTGCGCGAGCCAATTCGCGGTAGGCCAATGGCGCGGAGACACCGTTGGGGCGCAGCCACAACGACACCGCGGTCACAATGCGGTTGTCGCGGTGCTTCAGATTCGAGTGCCGATAGCGCAGGTCGAGGTCACCGGGTGAGACCCAGTCGAGGCGGCGAGCACCACGGTCGTAGACCTGCACGGCGCGCAGAACGTCGGCGATTTCGACGCCGTAGGCGCCGACGTTCTGGACCGGGGTCGCACCGGTCGAACCTGGAATGCCAGACAGGCACTCCAGCCCGCCATAGCCCTCGTCGACCGTGCGCGCCACAAGCGCGTCCCACTCCACGCCCGCGTCCGCGGTCGTGAACGGGCGCCCGTCGTCCGTGCCGAACTCGATTCCGCCGGACGTGATCGCGATGACGGTTCCGTTGAACCCCTCGTCGGCGACGACGAGGTTGGAACCGCCGCCGATCACGAGGACCGCGGTACCGGCGTCGTCGCAGGTGTCCAGTGCCGCCACGACCGCTTCGGTGGTGGTCGCGGTGGTGGTTGAGTGCGCCGGACCGCCCAGTCGCAGGGTGGTCATCTCGGCGATGCGGGGGGCGGTCACGACATATGACGCTAGCGCACCCGCCCAATCGCGCCCGGTGTGATGGGATGGTGGACATGGCCACGAAGCTGGAGCACACCGTCTCCTACCCGTTCAGCACCGACCGCCTGTGGGAGGTCGTGACCACCGAGCAGTACTGGCGGGATCTGCTTGACGCGATGAACCACGACAAGGGTGTGCTGGAGTCGTTCTCACACGACGGCGACACCGTCACCGTGACGTGCCGTCAGGTCGTGGACGCCGACAAACTGCCGTCGGTGGTGCAGAAGATCCGCGGCGGTGACATCGTGATCCCGCGCCGCACCGTGCTGCGCCGAACCGGCGACAGCATCACCGGCGAACTGGGGGCGTCGGTCGAGGGTGCACCGGCCAAGATCGAGGGGAAACAGACCAGCGGCGGCGACCCGTCGTCGACGCGCTACACCGCGGCGGTCTCCGTCGGCATCCCGCTGGTCGGCGGCAAGATCGAGAAAGCGATCGCCGAGCAGCTGAACCGACTGCTCGACGCGGAACGCGACGAGACGCTCAATTGGGAGGCGGGCAACCGGTAACGGTAGCCTGCAAGCTATGGCACGACGGCTCAGCTACTCAGCCCGCTACCCCCAGCCCGCCGAGAAGCTCTACCAAGCGCAGATGGAACGCCAGTACTGGGAAGACATGATGGCTGGCTTCCAGATGCTCTCGCCGCACTGTGAGGTCGCGGAGTTCACCTCCGACCCGTCGGTCGGGATGCGGGTGACCCTCAAGCAGACCCTGGGGCGCGACCAACTGCCCCCGATTGCCCAGACGGTGATGATGAAGGACATGATCATCACCCGCGAAGAGTCGTTCGGCGTCTTCCATCCCGAGGACGTGACTGCGGGGGAGTACAACGCCTCGATTCCCGCCGGTCCCGGCAGCCTCACCGGCGTGCAGGAACTGTTCGCCACCGACTCCGGGTGCACGATCCGCAAGACCACCGAGGTCAAGGTTTACGTTCCGTTCGTCAACCACAAGCTCGAGCAGCTGATGTTGGTGAACCTCGTCGACCTCTTCCGGGCCGAGGCGGAGTACGCCAAGGACTGGATCGACAAGAACCTCTGACGTTCATCGGCGCTGGAGACCCTTGGGTGCCTCACAGGCACCGGCGCTAGGCTGTCGCCCATGCGCGTCGCGATGGCACAGATCACGGCCGGCGACGATCCGTCGGCGAATCTCGACAACCTCGCGCGGCTGGTCGAGGAGGCCGCCGCCGGTGGGGCTGACCTCATCGCCTTCCCAGAGGCGACGATGTGCTGCTACGGGGTACCGCTGGCCCCGATCGCGCAACCGCTCGACGGGCCGTGGGCGACGGGTGTGCGCGAGATCGCGCGCCGCCACGGCATCGCCATCCTCGTCGGCCTGTTCACCCCCGGCACTGCCGATGATTCCGGCAAGCCTCGGGTGCGCAACACGGTCCTCGTCGTCGACCGAGAGGGCCGCTACTGGTCCTACGACAAGATTCACCTCTACGACGCCTTCGGCTATCGCGAGTCGGCGTCGGTCGCACCCGGCAACGATGCGCTGGTCGCCGACCTCGAGTTGGCCGACGGCACGACCGCCCGCCTCGGCGTCGCCACGTGCTACGACGTCCGCTTCCCCGAACTGTTCGGCGCACTGGCCGATGCGGGCGCGCAGGTGATTGCGGTGCCGACGTCGTGGGCACCCGGTCCGGGCAAGGCCGAGCAGTGGCGCATCCTGACCTCGGCGCGCGCATTGGACTCCGGCGCGTTCATCGTCGCCGTCGACCAAGCTCCCCCGGCTGGCGCCGGCGAGACCCGCGGCCCCGTCGGTGTCGGGCACAGTCGTGTCGTGGACCCATTCGGTAGCGTGGTCGGGGATGAATACGGGCGCTCGCCCCATCTCGGGTTCCACAACCTGGACCTGGCAGATGTCGAGCGGTCGCGGGACGCGCTCGGAATGCGGGTGAATCGGCGCTCGGTTGCCACACCGGCGCCGATGCCTCCCGGGGATCGATAGGAGACGGGTCAGTGACGACCGACGACGACGAGTGGACCTCGGCCGATGAGCCGTTGAACCTGGAGAAGACCGATGCGGTGACGAAGAGGATCCCGCACGCGCCCACCGCCCCGGTCGAACCGCCGTGGCCGGCAGACGAGCCGCCGACGCCTGATCCGGGGACCGAGCCCATCACCGCCGCGTCCGAGGCGGCGGCGCCCGCGCAGCCGGGCAAGGTCGCCAAGTCGGTGCCGTCCAAGCGCAGCACCAAGAAGTGGGTCGGCATCGGTCTGGTCGGCGCGCTGCTCATCGTCGTCGCCGGGCTCGGCGGTACCGAGTGGTACTTGCGGCACGAGGTTAAGGACTGCATCGCGAAGGCGTTCGGTTCGCTGACCGGCGAGACGGCGACCGTGCAGTTGAGCTCCAAGCCGATGCTGTTGCAGGTCCTGGCGAAGGAGATCCCCTTCGTCGAGGTCAACTCGAGTGGTTCCGGTGAGGGGCGGCTGCACCTGCGTGTCGACGACATCGCCGCTAGCGGTAACCAATCGACGATCGGCAAGATCGACGGAAACGGCGTCATGCCGTTCAGTCAGATTCTCGCTACCGCCCGCGCGGCGGGCCCGGTATCGGGCGGGAACGATCCGATGTCCCAGATGGGGGCCGCCAGCCAGCTGCAGTCGATCAAGTCGAACGGCGACGGCACCTTCGACGTGACCGTCACCGTGCAGGCGGTCATCATCCCGCTGCCCGTCACGGTCACCCTGCGGCCGACGATCCAGGACGGCAAGCCCCACCTGGAAGTGGTGCAGGCCAGCATGCTGGTGTTCGGGATTCCGCCGGACCTCGCGCAGAACGTCGTCAACGACCTCACCAACGCCATGTTCGGCGAGGGTCTGCGGGACATGAAGATGACGAAGTTCGAGGTGCAGGGCGAGGGCATCGCGTTCGCCCTCGCCGGGACCAACATCACCGCCGACGAGAACTTCGTCCGGCCCCAGGGCAACTGCGGCGAACTCGTCACCTTCACCGGCTGAGCGTTGGACGACGCCGCACCTGACCGAACGGTCGAGCGCGGTGGGGTCAGTCGAAGACCACGGTCTTCGCACCGTGGACCAGCACCCGGTCCTCCAGATGCCAACGGACTCCGCGCGCCAACACGAGGGTTTCGATGTCGCGGCCCTGGCGGACCATGTCGGCGACGTTGTCGCCGTGGTCGACGCGGATGACGTCCTGCTCGATGATCGGCCCGGCGTCGAGCTCGGCCGTCACGTAGTGGCATGTCGCGCCGATCAGCTTCACGCCTCGGGCGAAGGCCTGGTGGTAGGGGCGCGCGCCGACGAAGCTCGGCAGGAAGCTGTGGTGGATGTTGATGGCGCGCCGGGCCCAGCGCTCACACAACTGCGCAGGGAGGATCTGCATGAACCGGGCGAGCACAACGGCGTCGGGGTCATGATCGTCGACTATGGCGGCGATCCGGACGAACGCTTCGTCGCGGCTCACGTCCGGGTCGTCGAAGGCGACGAGGTGGAACGGCACGCCGAACCGCTCGGTGAGCTCACCCAACGACGAGTGGTTACCGACGACCGCCACGATCTCGCCGGGGAACTCGTCGCGTTGCGCGCGTCCCAAGAGGTCGATTAGGCAGTGGCTCTCCTTGCTCACCAGGATGACGACCTTCTTGGGCGCCCCGGAGTCGGTGAGCCGCCACTCGGTGTCGGGGTGGAAGTGTTGCGCGGCGAGCGCGGCGAAGCGTTCACGTAATTCGTCGACGGTGCAATCGACTGAGTCGGCGCGCACCGCCTGGCGGGTGAAGAACCAGTTGGTGTCCTCGTCGGAGTGATAGGCCGCCTCGGTGATCCAGGCGCCGGCGTCGGCGAGGAAGCCGGCGATCCGTGCGACGATGCCGGTCGTGTCCGGGCAACCGAGGGACAGGACGAAACGACGATCAGCAGCCGCGGTGTCGGGGTTCACGCTCCCAGTGTGCCAAGCTGGCGGGCATGACCGAACACGACCTCACCCGTGAGCGCGTCGCCCGCATGATCGACCACACGTTGCTCGCACCGGAAGCGACACGCGCCGACGCGGAGGCCGCAGTGCTCCAGGCGGCCGAACTGGACGTCTTCGCCGTGTGCCTGTCGCCGTCGATGTTGCCCATTGCAACGGGGGATCGGCAGCGTCTGGCCGTCGTGGCCGGCTTCCCGTCGGGCAAGCATCACGCGCTGATCAAGGCGGCCGAGGCCCGGATGGCCGTCGACACGGGTGCGCAGGAGATCGACATGGTCATCGATATCGGGGCGGCGGTCGACGGCCGGTTCGACGAGGTGTTCGCTGAGGTGCTCACCGTCGCCCAGGCGGTCTCTGAGAACGTCCTGTTGAAGGTCATCGTCGAGTCGGCGGTCCTGCTGCGTGATGCCGGGCCCGACACCCTGCAGCGCGTGTGCGAGCAAGCAGTGGCAGCCGGGGCCGGAATGGTCAAGACCTCCACCGGATTCCACCCGGCGGGCGGGGCGAGTGTCGAGGCGGTCCGCCTCATGGCCGACGCCGTCGGCGGCTCGGCGGGCGTGAAGGCCAGCGGCGGAATCCGCGATGCGCGGTTCGCTGCAGAACTCATCGAAGCCGGTGCGACGCGACTCGGACTGTCGCAGACAGCGGCCGTGCTCGACGGCTTCGGGCCTGCCGCGCCCCCCGACGGCGCTAGTCTGAGCGCGTGAGCTTCGTCCTCGAGCATTCGGTGGAGATCGCCGCGCCGGCGGCGACGGTCTGGGCAGTGTTGACCGACTTCGACGCTTACGGCCAGTGGAACCCGTTCGTCCCGCACGCATCGTGCACCCTTGAGCCGGGGACGCCGATCGATATGCAGGTGCGCCTGCGCGGTGACAACCTGCGACGGCAGCGCGAGTTCGTCAACAGCGTCACTCCCGGGCGTTCCTTCAGCTACTCGATGAAGCCGGCACCGTTGGGCCTGCTGCGCAGCGTGCGGGAGCAGACGGTCCTCCCGTCGGGGCCCGGGACCAGCCACTACGCATCGCATTTCCAGATCGACGGCGCTCTGACGCCGGTCGTCAGCACATTGCTCGGCAAAGACATGCGGCGTGGATTCGACGACATGGCCGCGGCACTCAAACAGCGCGCCGAGGAGATTTCCGGCGGAACCAAACACCAGCCAGCGCCGCGGCGCCGCTAGCCCGTCTTGATGTTTCGCCGCGCATTGGCTTGATCGCGCGGCTTGATGACGATCTCGTCCAGGTTCACGTGCGGCGGGCGTGACGCGACGAAGGAGATGACCTCGGCGACATCGTCGGCCACCAGCGGAGTGAGTCCGGCGTAGACGGCATCCGCGCGCTCCTGATCGCCGTCGAAGCGGACCACGGAGAACTCGGTCTCCACCATCCCGGGCAGGATCTCGGTGAGCCGGACCGGCTGGCCGAGCAATTCCAGGCGCAGCGTCCGGTGCAGCAGGGCCTGTGCGTGCTTGGCCGAGGTGTACCCGGCGCCGTTGTCGTAGGGCTCCAGGGCGGCGATGGAGGTGACGGTGACGATGAGCCCGTCACCGGAGGCGATCAGCGCGGGCAGCAGCGCCTTGGTCATCCGGAGGGTGCCCAGTACGTTGGTCTCCCACATCCAGCGCCAGTCCTCCTCGACGGCCTCGGCGACCGTCGCGAGACCCTTGGCGCCACCGGCGTTGTTGACCAGCACATCGACACGGTCGAGGCCGGCTACGAAGGCAGCGATCGAGTCGGTGTCGGTGACGTCGAGGGCGCGGCCGATGCCGCCGATCTCCTCGGCGAGCGCGGCGATCCGGTCCAGGCGTCGGGCACCGACGACGACGAGATAGCCGTCAGCGGCCAGTGTCCTGGCGGTGGCCTCGCCGATACCGGAACTGGCGCCGGTGACGACGGCGACACGGCGGGCGGAGTCGGAGGATGCGCTCATGGTTTCGGTCTATGCCATTGAGACAGTGCTGCGCAAGTCGGGCGGGTTGCGCCCACGGTGGCCGCTATGGGCCCGGCGGCGCCGGTGCGCTGCTATGTTCACGGCCATGGGCTCTGGCACACCGAGCACCGCCGGTGTGGTGCCGGCGGCGCTGCGCGTCGGCAGCACACCGTCGTCGGTGGTCTTCGCACGCCTGCGTGCCGCGGGCCCGGTGACTCGCGACCGCCTCGCCGACCACCCGGATCTGTCGACGGCGACGGTGAACCGCCAGTTGCATGCGCTGGTCGACGCGGGTCTGATCGTCGAGCGTCCCGACCTCGTCGACGGCGGCGGGATCGGTCGGCCCAAGGTGCCGCTTGCGTTGAACCGCGACGGTCTGGCGGTCGCGGCGATGCACATCGGTGCGCGACGAACGCTGCTCGCGATTGCCGACCTCTCCGGGCGAACGCTGCACAGTCACGCGGTGCTGACGCCCATCGGCGACGCTGACGAGGCGATCGGCGAGCTTGCCGAGGCGTTGCGCGAATTGGTCGGCCGCTTCTCCGGTCGCAGGTTCCTGTGGGCGGGCGTCGCGGTGGGCGGCAACGTCGACGAGATGAGCGGCACCGTCGACCATCCGGTGCGCGGATGGCGCGGCGCGGCGGTGGGGGCGATCGTGCACGACGCGCTGGGCCTGCCGGTATCGGTGTGCGAGCACGTGCAGGCGATGGCTGCCGCCGAACTGGTGTTGGGCGCCCTCGGTGGTGACGAGGTACGGGGCCGGACGTCGATCTACTGGTATGCGCGCGAGACGGTCGGGATGGCGCTCACCGTCGACGGTCAGGTGCAGGTCCCGAATTCGGGTGCCGGTACGGTCGCGCACATACCGGTCTGTGCACCGCTGTTCGCGTCGCCACAGTCACCCGGACCGACTGTCGGGTTGCAGCGCGTCATCGGCACCACCGTGCTGGGTGAGGCGGTCTGGCGGGCGGGATTCGACGACGATGGGCCCGACGCCGCGAGGCTGCGCGGTCAACTGGTCGACGAACGAGCCCGGGCCCTTGGCGAGGCGATCGCGACTATCGCCGACGTCCTCAACCCCGACGCCGTCATCGTCGCCGGGGATGCGTTCGCCGATCACCCGCGCGGGCTGGCCCCGGTGCAGGCGGCGTTCGACGCCGCGCGCCACCTCCCGCAGCGGCTGGAACTGACGCCGACGCGATTCGGTCTCGGCGTGCAGGAGGCCGCCGCGGTGGTCGTCGCGCTGTCGGTGATCTACGCCGACCCCATTGGGTCGCTGATCGGGCGGGCCTAGGAGCCGGTGCGTGCCGCCGCAAGAACGCGCAGGACCTCGCCGACGAGCTCGGGGCCAGTGATGCGGTAGCGCGCCACGGTGTCACCGTCGCCGACTTTGATGCTCACGTCGTTCCCGTCTTGCAGGTGCGTGAAGGCGTGCTCGTCGGTGACGTCGTCGCCGAGGTAGCAGACCCCGTCGGCGTTCGTCTGTGCGCGCAGCACGTCGAGGGCGTGACCCTTGCCGGTCTCGATGACCGCGAGCTCCAGCACGGCCTTGCCCTCGGTGGCGTGCACCCCGGGCAGTGCGGCGGGTCCGCCGCGGGCCAGTTCCAGCGCTTCCTCCGCATCGGTGGCGGTGGCGACGTTGCGCACGTGCAGCACGGTCGACGCGGGTTTCGTCTCCACCATGGCGCCGGGGAACCGCGCTGCGATGGCGTCGAGCTGCGCCTGCAGCCGGGCCAGCAGCTCCTTCTCCTCGTCGGTGATTCCCGACGAGAAGTCGTCGTCGAACTCGGTGCCGTGGCTGCCGATCAGGGTGAGGTCGTCGACTCCGGCGACTTCGGAGAGGGCGACGAGACCGGCGAGGTCGGTGCGGGCGCGCCCGGAGACCACCGCCGTCGTCGTATCCGGTGCCGCAGTCAACTCGACGAGTGCGGCGAGTGCGCGCGGGTCGGCCCGGGCGTCGGCGGGGTGGGAGACGATCGGCGCCAGGCATCCGTCGAAATCGGAAGCGACGACGATCCGGGGCAGGGTCGCGAAAGCGTGCAGGGCGGCGCCCAAGTCGTCAGGGAGACCGGATCCGCTCATTTCTTGCCGGTGTTGCGCAACGTGTCGAGGAAGCTCTTCGCCCACTTCTCGACGTCGTGGGTGAGGACCTGGCGACGTAGCGCGCGCATGCGGGCCCGGCCTTCGTCACGGCTTTGGTTGACGGCCGCCTCGATGGCGTTCTTGACGCCCTCCATGTCGTAGGGGTTCGCCTGGTATGCAGCGGTCAGTTCAGCCGCGGCACCGGTGAACTCGGAGAGCACGAGCGCACCGCCGAGGTCGCTGCGGCAGGCGACGTACTCCTTGGCGACGAGGTTCATCCCGTCGCGCAGCGGGGTCACCAGCATGACGTCGGCGGCCACAAAGAACGAGACCAGCTCGTCGCGCGGCATCGGCCGGTTGAGGTATTCGACGACCGGTCGGCCCACCTGCGCGTATGCGCCGTTGATGTGGCCGACGAGCTGCTCGATCTCCGAGCGCATCGCCACATACGAGTCGACGCGTTCGCGGCTGGGCGTGGCCAACTGCACCAGTACGGTCTCGGCCGGGTCGAGCCGGTTCTCCTCGAGCAGTTCCGCGAGTGCTTTGAGGCGGACGTCGATACCTTTGGTGTAGTCCAGACGGTCGGCGCCGAGGAGGATCGTCTTGGGGTTGCCGAGCTCCTTGCGGATCTCCCGGGCACGCTTGCGGATTGCCTTGGACTTCGCCGCCGCATCGATCTCGCCGGAGGCGATGGAGATGGGAAAGGCGCCGACGGTGACGACGCGGTCGTGCAGGTCGACCGAGCCGAATTTGGACCGCACACCGACCGACCGTCGTGAGGCATTGTGGCCGCCAAGCCGGTTGGCGAGGTAGAGGAAGTTCTCGGCACCGTCGGGCAGGTGGAAGCCGATAAGGTCGGCGCCCAGCAGGCCGTCGACGATCTCTGCGCGCCACGGCAGCTGCATGAACAGCTCGACGGGCGGGAAGGGGATGTGCAGGAAGAACCCGATCTTCAGGTCGGGTCGCATTTCCCGCAGCATCCGCGGGACGAGCTGGAGCTGGTAGTCCTGCACCCACACGAGTGCGCCCTCGGCGGCAACGTGCGCGGTGGCCTCGGCGAACTTCTCGTTGACGGCGACGTAGGCGTTCCACCACTCGCGGTCGTACTCCGGCTTGGCGATGACGTCGTGGTACAGCGGCCACAGCGTGCCGTTGGAGAAGCCCTCGTAGTAGTCCGCGATCTCGGAGCTACTCAGCGGCACCGAGACCAGGTCGAGTCCCTCGACCTCGGGATCCTCGTCGGAGTCGGGGACCCCCGACCATCCCACCCAGGCGCCGGCGTGGCTGCGCAGGATCGGCTCCAGTGCGGCCACCAGGCCGCCCGGGCTGGTCTTCCAGCGGACCTCACCGTCGGGCAGGACTTCCTTGTCGACGGGCAGCCGGTTGGCGACCACCACGAATTCGGCTTCCGGTACCGCTCCCATGGTGGTCATTGTGCGTCAGACAGTCTCGCCCGGTGCGATTCCCAGCATCGCCAAGAGCATCCGGCACTCGTCGGCGTCGGTCGCGTAGGCCGCGACTACTCGACGGGCCGAGGTAGCGGTCTCGTCGGCGACGGGCTCCAACTCGTCGTCGCTGAGGTCGGCGGTCTTGGGGGGCATGGCTGTCCTCTTGTTGTGCCTGGATGTTTGTGTTGATTCTACTCACCCAACAAGACGTCGGTTGGTCTGGTGGGTGACATCAATACGATCGCCCGTCGGCATACCGCTGGCGTCGCCATGCCCGTCCGCTACCGCGGTTGCGGGACTTATAGGTGGGAAGCTGCGAGTCGCAATTCGGGCACACTAGACGTAAGTTTTCTGGCCGATTGTTCGACGAATCGCCGTCGATGTGGTCAAGAACGAAGGCTAGTTCGCTTCCCTTCCACTCATTCGTGATCCCGCGACGACCATTTTCTTGCTGGCATATGTTGCTGCAGAACTTCTTCTGGTGAGGGTGGATCGACTTGCCGCCACAGCATTGGCAGCTGTTCTTCTCCATGTCCACAGGCTATCGGCGTGATCTGACACAGCGAGCTACATGGAGCCCCCTGTCGGGATCGAACCGACGACGTTCCGCTTACAAGGCGGACCCTCTAGCCAACTGAGGTAAGGGGGCGTGCGGGCCGTGGTCCGCGACGCTGATCCTATCGCGGAGCGGGGCTCCAGTACGATTCGGTCCGACTCGACGACGAGGAGGACCGCACATGTCGTCCAAGGCTCCGCTTCTGCTGCTCCACGGCGTCACCATGTCGTCGGCGGCATGGGACGAAGTCGTCCCCCTGCTCGCCGACGACTTCGACGTCATCGTTCCGACACTGCCTGGCCATCGCGGCGGCCCGAAGATGCCTGACGCGTCGTTCGAGGACCTCGTCGACTTCGTCGAGGAGATCCTCGATGGGCGGGGCTTCGAGACCGTGCACCTCGCGGGCAACTCGCTTGGTGGGTGGATCGCGCTCGAGTTGGCCCGTCGCGGGCGGGCACGCTCGGTCTGTGGGTTGTCGCCGGCCGGGTTCTGGCCGGAAGGCAGGCCCGACGCCACGGGGGTGGTGACGGCGCTTCGACGGACGCGACGGCTCGCGCAGCTGACTTCGTTCCTTGCGCCCGTCGTCGTCGCGACTGGACCGGCCCGCAAGAAGGCGATGGAGCTGGTGGCCGAACACGGCGACCGGATGAGCTCGCAGCAGGCACTGGGCGCGCTGCGCGACATGGTGGGGTGCGAGGCCGCGTCCTCACTGTTCCGAGGGACGGGCTACTGCGCGCCGATGGATCCGCTCCCATGCCCGGTGACGCTGGCGTGGTCGGGCAAAGACCGCATCTTCCCGCCCGCCCGTTACGGCCCCGTCGCGCAGGAGCGGCTTCCCGGCGCGCGCTACATCGAGCTCGCCGGCCTCGGGCACGTGCCGATGATCGACGATCCGGCCGCCACCGCTGCGGTGATTCGCGAGTCGACTCTCATCCCGCAGGGATGATCCGTGTGGTCGGTAAACCCCGTCCGTGACACCCTTGACCGGTGAGCCCAACCGAACTCGTCGAACTTCCCGGCGGCACCTTCCGCATGGGCAGCGACGCGCACTATCCCGAGGAGCGCCCGGCCCACGAGCGCACGGTCGCGCCCTTCGCCATCGAGCGCCACCCGGTGACCAACGTGCAGTTCGCCGAGTTCGTTGAAGCGACCGGCTACGTCACCGTTGCCGAGGAGGAGATCGACCCAGCCCAGTTCCCCGACGCGGATCCCGAGATCCTGGTGCCCGGAGCACTCGTCTTCACAATGACGTCCGGGCCGGTGGATCTGCGCGATTGGCGGCAGTGGTGGCGCTGGGTGCCCGGCGCCGATTGGCGCCACCCGGAAGGACCGGAATCGACGGTCGACGATCGCGCCGACCACCCCGTTGTCCAGGTCGCCTACCGCGACGCCGCCGCCTACGCGGCCTGGGCCGGTCGGCGCTTGCCGACGGAGACGGAGTGGGAGTTCGCGTCGCGCGGCGGTGCCGACGGGCTCGACTACGCGTGGGGCGGCGAACTGCACCCCGACGGGAAGGTCCTGGCCAACACCTGGCTGGGCAGCTTTCCATACGAGACGACCGGGGTCGGTGGCACCTCGCCGGTCGGGGCCTACCCGCCCAACACCTACGGCCTGGCCGACATGATCGGCAACGTGTGGGAGCGCACCTCCGATATCTACGAGCCGCGGCACTTAGTCCCGGGTCTGGGCGAGCACGTGAGTGCCGACGGACGCCCCGACCTGTTGGCGCCGACGGTTGATCCGACGGTCATGCGCGTGACCAAGGGTGGCTCCTTCATCTGTGCGCCCGAATACTGCCAGCGCTATCGCCCGGCGGCACGGTCGGCCCAATCCGACGACTCGGCCACCTCACACCTCGGGTTCCGCTGCGCGGTCTGACCCGCACCCCACCTCGTTTCGCTGATCCAGCGTCGACGGAGGATGGATTGCCGAAACGGTGGGGGATTGAGGGCTGGGCCGACGGCCGCAACATAGACTCGGACAATGCCGGTTAGCCGCGATCGATCCGAGTCCTTGCCCGACCAGGGCTTCCCGCACAGCGCCACCGTCCTGTCCGGTTCGGTGCTCTTCACCGCAGGTGTCGCCCCTATCGACGCCGACGGTGCGGTGACGCCGCCGGGTGACGTCGTCGGGCAGACCAAACAGAGCCTGGGAATCATCAAGACGATCCTCGCCGAACACGGTGCTGACATCGCCGACATCGCCAAGCTGACCGTCCACGTCGCCATGGACATGCAGGTCGACCTCACCGTCGCGTGGGATGCGGTCGTCGAGTTCTTCGACGGCGACGTCCCTCCGACCAGCGTGGTCGGTGTGACGGTGCTGCCGCTCGACGATCAGGTCGTCGAGATCGAGGCCGTCGCCGGGCTGGCCGCCGACTAATCGCGTGACCGCTCGGCCCGCGATCACCGACGAGCAGCGCCGCGCGCGCCAGTGGCACCGGCAACTGCTCGACCGCCACACGCAGCCGCCGACGGTCGCCGCGGTCGCCGATGCGCTCGTCGCGCTCCACGCCACCACCGCGTCGACGGTCTACCTGTCCACGTGGGCGCGGGCGCCCCAGCTGCGGATCGCCGACGTCGACGCGGCGCTCTATGACGATCGCACCGTCGTCAAACACCTCGGTATGCGACGCACACTGTTCGTCACCAGTCACGACGTGCTGGACGAGGTGCTGGGTGCGGTCAGTGACCGGGTGGCGGCGTCGGAGCGCACCAACATGCTGCGTGACCTGCGCCGCAGCCCTGACGTCGCTGACCCGGAGGGCTGGATCGCGCAAGCCTGCGACGCCGCGCTGGAGAAGCTGGCCACCGATGGCCCGCTGTCGACTGCACAGCTGCGCGCGCAGGTCCCGATCCTGGGCACCCCGATCGGTGAGCCGCCGGACTCCTCGTGGGGCGGACCGCTGCAGATGGGATCGCGGGTGCTGAACTATCTCGCGGCATCGGGCCAGATCGTCCGCGGACCCGATGATGGTCCCTGGTACACCTCGCGCATCACGTGGGAGCCGATGGCCCGCTGGCTGCGTCGCGCCCCGGCGGGGCACTCGCCGCACGACGGTCACCTCGGGTTGATCCAGCGGTGGCTGCGCGTCTACGGACCCGGCACCGAGACCGACATCGTGTGGTGGCTGGGCTCCACCAAGACTGCCGTGCGCAAGGCCCTGGCCGAGCTCGGCGCGATCGAGGTGGACCTCGACGACGGGCAGACCGGCTACGTGTTGCCCGACGACGTGGCGACCGATGAACCCGAGCCCGATGACGACGCCGTCATCCTGCTGCCGGAATTGGACCCGACGACGATGGGCCATAAGCACCGCGACTTCTACCTCGGCGACCTGCAGGGCCAGCTGTTCGACTCCAACGGCAACGGCGGCACCACCGCGTGGTGGCGCGGACGGGTCGTGGGCGGTTGGCGTCCCGACGGCGACAAAGGGATCGAACTCGTCCTCTGCGAGAAGGTGCCCGCGCGTGTCGAGCGCGCCCTGCGCGAGCGCGGCGAGGAACTCATCCAATGGTGCGCCCCCTCGACCGTCCCGCGCGGCATCTACCTCGGTCCGGTGCAGCGGGGCGGGTAGACCGTTGCATCGCTCCCAGCGTTCTCCCAGCTGATTGACAGGCCCACAGCGCATCAACGGTCCACACTGAGTCCATGACCTCTGCGAAGGACGCCCGCGTTCTCGTCGTCGACGACGAAGAGAACATCCGAGAGCTGCTCAGCGTGTCGCTGAAGTTCCAGGGGTACGACGTGGTGACCGCGGCAAACGGGCCCGAGGCACTCGACATCTGTCGCACCAACCGCCCCGACCTGCTGGTGCTCGACGTGATGATGCCCGGGATGGACGGATTTGGGCTGCTCAAGCGACTGCGCGACGACGGCATCGCGGCACCTGCGCTTTTCCTCTCGGCCCGCGACTCGGTGGCCGACAAGGTCAACGGTCTCACCATCGGCGGCGACGACTACGTCACCAAGCCGTTCAGCCTCGAAGAAGTCGTGGCCCGCTTGGAGGTAATGCTGCGACGGTCCGGCTTCACCGACGCGTCGCAACGCTCGACACGAATCGTCTTCTCCGACATCGAGCTCGACGACGAGACCCACGAGGTGTGGAAGAACGGCGAGTTGGTGCCGTTGTCGCCGACCGAGTTCACGTTGCTGCGCTACTTCATGGTCAATGCCGGCACCGTGTTGTCGAAGCCGCGGATTCTCGACCACGTGTGGAACTACGACTTCGGTGGTGACGTCAACGTCGTCGAGTCCTACGTCTCCTATCTGCGCCGCAAGATCGACACCGGCGAGAAGCGCCTCATCCATACGCTGCGCGGCGTCGGGTACGTCATGCGCGAACCCCGCTAGGGGTCGGGCGTGTCCCGCATCCCGCTCCGCGTGTCGCTGGTCCTGCTCTCGACGCTGCTGGTGGCAATCGGACTGACGGTCTCGGGGTTCCTGGTGAGCGGTGCGATGCGGGACGATCTGTACCGCCGGGTCGACTCCCAGCTGCGACAGGCTGTCGAGACGTGGGCACGACCCGTCGACCCCAACGTCGCCAACCAGCGGGGGCCGGCGAATGCACAGCGCCCACCGTCGCAGTACTACGTGCGGATCGCCCTGGGGGAGGGCGTCATGGTGCGCAACAACGACTCGGGCTTCGAGCCGAACGTCACGACTATCGAGGACGATCCGGCCGATCATCTGGGTCCGTTGACGGTGCCGTCGGTCGGCCATGACGGTCCGGAGTGGCGGGTCATCAAGTCGAGCAACGAGTACGGCGAGTCGATCGTCGCGATCCCGCTGACGATGTTGGAAACGACCCTCAACCGGTTGCGCCGACTGCAACTCGGCGTCGGCGGCGTCGTCGTGGCCTTGATGGGGGTGCTCAGCTATCTGTTGGTGCGGACCAGCCTGCGCCCGTTGCGCCGCGTGGAGGAGACGGCGCACGCCATCGCCGACGGCGACCTGGACGAGCGCGTCCCCGCCTCGTCGCCGCACACCGAGGTGGGGAGCCTCGCCACGTCCTTCAACAAGATGCTGGTCCAGATCCAGCACGCATTCGCCGCTACCGAGGCCTCCGAGAAGCAGGCGCGCGCTTCCGAGGAGAAGATGCGACGATTCGTCGCCGACGCCGGGCACGAGCTGCGCACGCCGTTGACGTCGATCAAGGGCTTCGCCGAGCTGTACCAGCAGGGCGCGGTCACCGACGCCGACGACGCGTTCCGTCGTGTCAACGATGAGGCGACCCGGATGAGCCTGCTGGTGTCGGACCTGCTGATGTTGGCCAATCTTGACGCCGCCCGTCCGGTGGAAATGGCACCGGTGTTGGTCGCCGATCTCGCCGTCGAAGCGGTGTTCTCGGCGCAGGCCGCGGCCCCGGACCGGGAGATGGAACTCGACCTGCCCGAGGGGGCGCTGGAGGGGGAGTCGCCGGTCGTACTGGGCGACCACCCACGGCTCATGCAGGTCCTGCGCAACCTCATCAACAACGCCGTCGCCCACACCCCGTCGTCGGCGGCGATCACCGTCAAGGTGTCGCAGAAACGCGACACCGTCCGGATGGAGGTTCGCGACGACGGTCCCGGACTGACGCCCGACGAGGCGGCACGCGTCTTCGACCGCTTCTACCGTGGCGACAGCTCACGCCACCGCGGGGTGTCCGGCGGCGGCAACGGCCTGGGGCTGTCGATCGTGTCGGCGTTGGTAGCCGCACACGGCGGGACGGTCGGCGTCGACTCGGCGCCCGGGAAGGGTGCGACGTTCTGGGTGGATCTTCCCGCAGCGCCGTCGCGACGGCCCTACCAGTCGGTCTCGTCGTAGACGATCATCCCGCGGATGTTGTTGCCCTCCAACATGTCGTCGTAGGCGCGGTTGATGTCTTCGAGCCGGTAGGTCTGCGTGACCAGGTCGGCGAGGTTGAGCAAACCGGCCCGGTACTCGTTGAGCAGCTTGGGTACCTGGGTGCGGGGACCGGCACCGCCGAAGATGGCGCCCTGCAGCTTCTTCTGCAGCAGCGTCATCTCGAACAGATTGAGTTGGACGTCCATGGCCTGGAAATCACCCATGCCGACGACGATGGTCTGTCCGCCCTTGGCGACCATGGCCATCGCGGGGGCGATGTGCTCACCCTTGATCTCGCCGACGGTGAGGATGACGGTGTTCGCGTTCACTCCCCAGGTCAGTTCTCCGACTGCCGGTATGGCCGCTTCCATGCTGTCGAAGGTGTGCGTCGCCCCGAGCTTCTCGGCCATATCGCGCTTGAACTTCACCGGGTCGACGGCGATCACATAGCGCGCGCCGGCCGCCTTGGCGCCCTGCACGGCGTTGATGCCCACACCGCCGATACCGACGACTACGACGGTGTCGCCGGGACGGGTCCCGCCGATCTCGGTGGCCGATCCCCATCCCGTCGCGACACCGCAACCGAGGAGCGCAGCCTCTTTGAGGGGGATGTCGTCCTCGATTTTCACCAGCGATGCCTGGTTGACCGTGATGTAGGGGGAGAAGGTGCCGAGAAGGCACATCTGGGTGAGCCCCTGGCCGTTCAGCGTCACACGATGGGTCTTGTCCGAGATGGACAGACCGGTGAGCAGGCCCGCCCCCTCGTCGCAGATGTTCTGCGCGCCGCGCGAACACGGGCCACACACCCCGCACGCGGGGATGAACGCGGTAACGACGTGGTCGCCCTCGGCGAAACGGGTCACACCGGGACCGACTTTGACCACGATGCCGGCGCCCTCGTGACCGCCGACCACCGGCATCGGGGCGGGGCTCTGCCCGGTCCGCAAGTGGTGGTCGGAGTGGCACAGGCCCGAACTGGCCAGGCGAACCTGCACCTCGCCTTCCACCGGATCACCGAGATCGACTTCCTCGATCTTCCATTCTTCGTTTACACCGTGGAGTATTGCCGCCTTGGTTTTCATACTTCGAGTTTGCTCCCCCATCCGGTGTCGTAGGGCCGGTTCACGGCAAGTCGTGGAAGGCCCTTCCACCCCGTGTGTGATTGACATCGGCGGCGATGTCGGTTGCCATTGTGGCCATGGCTTCAGTCTTCTCGATGATCATCAAAGGCGATCTGCCCGGACGTTTCGTGTGGCGCGACGAGCAGGCCGTCGTGTTCCTCACGATCAACCCGATCACCCCGGGCCACGTCCTGGTGGTGCCCGTCGAGGAGGTCGATCACTGGGAGGCGATTGAGCACGGCCTGTTCGACCACCTCACCGATGTGGCCCGCACCCTCGGTCAGGCCTTGAAGGCCGGTTTCGACGCCCCGCGCGCCGGCCTCATGATTGCCGGCCTCGAGGTACCGCACCTGCACTTGCACGTGTTCCCGGCGTACACGCTCGAGGACTTCTCCTTCGCCAAGGCCGACCCGGATCCGGATCCCGCGGCACTCGATGCGGCAGCCGAGACGATCCGTCAGACCCTTCGTGACATGGGGCACGGGGAGTACGTCCCCGAATAGATGGTCCGGACAGTGCCCTCAGACGCTGCGGTGGATCACCAGCGGCAGGACCGCTGAGGCGCCCGCCTCACGCAGCGCAGCGGCAGCGATGGTGACCGGCCAGCCAGACCGGGTCTCGTCGACGACGAGCAGCACCGCCCCCGACGGCGGTTCGTCGGCCGGCACTGTAATCGCGTCGCGCCAGTACGCGGCCTCGGTCGCCGAGTTGGCGTCATCGGGGGCGCCGCCCGGGCGCACCGCCATCGTCGCGCCGGTCCGCTGGCCGATACGGCGGAGCGCGTCCGCGAGATCGGGGGCCAGCGTGTTGCCAGTCAACTGCAGCGACCAGATCTGATCGGGGCGGATACCCGATTCGCGGCCCCAGGGGCCCAGGACCGCGACGGCGGCCTGGGTCAGGTCGTCGAGCGCGGCGGCATCGCCACGCTGCGCCGCCGTGAGGGTCTCGGTCCACTCCGGCGCGTCGGCGTGGGCGAGGACCCGCCCGGGTTGGGCCATCTCATCGGGCGGGATCCGTCCCCGGCGACCGAAGGCGCCGCCCGGCCACATCTTCCGCGGTTCCAGCACCGTCGAGGCGCCGCGCAGCGCACGGGTGACGGTCCGCACCGTCTCGTCGTCGACTGACGCGGTCC